>Ga0160177_106620_pt1 | contig 39412 bp, 40 predicted proteins | sample met4stb_FD_108563 | JGI IMG/M metagenome (GOLD analysis project Ga0160177, IMG submission 108563) | Synthetic bacterial communities of pure cultures from sediment of Lake Washington, USA, under low oxygen conditions - MT... | ecosystem: Engineered > Modeled > Simulated communities (microbial... >...
CACCTTTTAATACGCATACTGCTTTAAATTGGTAAGCTAAATTTTTAGCACTTTGTATACGATTGCTTTGAATATCTTGCGCTGTCGTTTTGAGCAATCTAGCTGCTTCAGCGGGGTGAGGTGTGATAACCGTTTGTGTTTGTCGTTGCTGCAATATCGCCACTAAATGTGGGTTTTCGCTTAGTAAATTAAGTGCATCCGCATCCATTAGTAAAGGTATATGTTGCGTCATACAAAATTCTAATAGCGCTATTGCTGCTTTCGATTGGCCTAAACCAGGGCCGATAACCAGACAACTCAATTGCCTCAAATTGGGGAGTGTCGCCGCTGAATGCAGCATAATTTCCGGGTGGCATACATCCACACTAGGCGCATCAGTCCCTAAAAATGCGGCATATACGCGCCCTGCGCCGCAAAGCAAAGCGGCTCGTGATGCTAATAAAACCGCACCTACCATGCCCGTATCGCCACCTACAATCACCACGCTGCCAAAAGTGCCTTTGTGTGCGTCCATACTGCGCAACGGTAACGTTGATAAAAACATGCTGCGGGTTAATGCATATTTTTCTGTTATATCTGGCTCTGAATTGAAGGTGGAAATAATGAATCCTTTTTTATTCACAAATGGGTTTAATTAAGCGCTTTGTGTGACATACTAAATTTTTGGTATGAGTTCGATCAAAAATATTTGATAAAATTATTCTATCCCAATACCAGAAACTTTAAACATGTGTTGGCGCACTAATGGGTTAAATCAACGAAATTGTGCTTGTATCATATGTTTTTTCAACGAGCGCAATTAGTCCATTTTACTTGGTTGTTGGGTGTCGTGTAGGCAATAGGGTGTATCAATAAAGTCGTTTATCCGTTAAAATTATGCACTTTCGTATTGCTTATCTTGCTTCAATATTTCATCTGTCGCCGAATATTTCGAGCGACTGGTTTAAGCAGAATTTGTTTTTAATAACCCATTTCTATTATTTATTCACAATTTATTTTAAGGATTAAACATGAGCCAAATCATTATTGACCACAACCCATCAGAAGAGAAATTGAAAGAACTAGGCGTAGCTAGCTGGTCTATCTGGGAGAAAGAAGTTTCTAAATTCCCATTAGATTTCGGTATGACAGAAAGTGCTTATCTGCTAGAAGGCGAAATCCATGTAACACCACAAGGCGGCGAAAAAGTGGTAATTAAAGCAGGTGATTTTGTTGTTTTCCCAAAAGGCATGAAATCACAATGGGAAGTTGTTAAACAATTGAAAAAACATTACAAACATTCATAATTTAAATGAATTTTGTGATCTAACTACTTGATTTTAAGTTTGTTAGGTTAAATTAAAAGCCGATATCTAATTAAAAAAGAGCTCGGCTTTTTTGTTTTTTGAGTGCATTCTTTCAATATTCAGCACTTATCATCAATGTGATTTGTTTTAAGCTATAACTTGCTTAAGTTTTGTGTGAGCTGCTCAATTTGAATCGGATTCAGCGGTTGGTTGTGTTTGGCGGAAATCAAAAAGCTATCTTCTGCACGGTTTCCCAAAGTATTAATTTTTGCGTTATGCAAATCGACCGCTTGCTGCAAAAATATATTGGCTATTTTTGCCAATAAACCAGGCCTGTCACCAGCAACAATTTCCAAAGTATGGTTAATGCCTTGCGTTTCAGCTGTTAATTTAATCTGTGGTTGAATCGACATGTATTTTACTTGACGGCTTATTCGGCCTTGTAGTGGCGATTCCAATGGACCAGAGCTACTGATTTTTATTGTGAGTTGAGTTTCTATAAATTTTAATAATCCACTATAACTAACCGACTTATATGATTGATCTAAAATAATAAAGTTATTTAGCGCATAGCCATGATTGGTTGTATAAATCTTGGCTTGCACGATGTTATAAGCCATGCGATCAAAAAAGTTACAGATGCGCGCAAATAAGTCATCTTGATTGCGTGTGTAGATCATCACCTGTATTCCGTCGCCATTTGGGCCTAAACGGGCGCGAACAATGGGCTTTTCGGCAAATACGTGCGGTGTTAACAATCGACTTTGCCAAGCAATTTCATCGGATTCAAAACGCACAAAATAATCTACGCCTGTGTTTTCCCACAATTTCAGATAAGACTCTGGTTTAAGTCCATATTGCGTCAGCTTTTCTGCTGCTTCTTGCTGGCGCGATTCAACTATTTTTTGTTTGCTGAAATCGACGTTTTTTAATACGCTGCGAGTGGCATAAAACAAGCTCTCTAATAATCTGGCTTTCCAAGCATTCCATACCACTGGGCTGGTGCCGCGAATATCTGCGACTGTTAACAAATATAAGGCAATCAAGCGTTTTTCTGTCTTCACTAGATTTGCAAACTGTTGAATCACTTCAGGGTCGGATAGGTCCGATTTTTGTGCTGTGCTGGACATTTTAAGGTGCGCGTCAACCAGCCAGGCAACCAGGTCAACTTCCTCTTTTGCTAAGCCATGTAACTTACAAAAACGTCTGGCATCGATTGTGCCTAAACTGGAATGATCGCCATTACGACCTTTTGCGATGTCATGAAATAGTGCTGCAAGATAGAGTAGATAAGGTTTTTCGAAATTTGAGAACAACTCGCTACATAGCGGGAACTCATGCTTGAGATCATGTTTTGCATAGCGCCGCAAATTGGCTAATACATTTAGAATGTGCTCATCCACGGTGTATACATGGAACAAATCATGCTGCATTTGACCAACAATTTTGCCGAAGGCGGGAATGTATTGACCTAGAATGCCATAGCGATTCATGCGCCGTAAGCTATGATTAACGCCATCTGCCTGCGATAAAATAGCTAAAAATGTGTTTTTATTTTCTTTAGATTGGCGAAAGTCGTGGTTGACTATTTTTTTAACCCGCTGCAATTCGCGAATTAAATTCGCGCTCATGCCGGTGAGTTGCGGGTGCTTCTGTAAGAGTAAAAAGCCCTCTAGAATGGCGTTTGGCTGCTGTTGCAACACATTTGCGGTTTTAATTTCCAGCAAATCATCGTGTGCTTCAAACCGTGCATTAATCGGCATGATCTTAGGTTTGGTCTGATTTAAGCTTAATCGAAACGTTTTAAGCAGTATCTCATTGATTAAGTTGATGAATTTTGCACTGGTGTAATAGCTTTGCATCAACTGTTCGCTAGCACGTTTGCGTAGTGTATTCACATAGCCCAAATCGCTCGCCAACGTATTTTGAAAATCAAACAATAATCTATCTTCACGTCGTTTGGCTAGGTAGTGCAAGCGAATGCGCAGGTTTTGTAAATTGCGTTCATGGCGCTTAATTTGGCGCACTTCTGGCATGGAAATGATATTGTTTCTGGCTAAGCTAGCCCAGTTTTTACCGAGATTCTGGCTTTGTGCCAGCCATAAAATCATATGCAAATCGCGCAAGCCACCAGGGCTTTCTTTGATATTAGGTTCCAGGTTGTAAGTGGTATCGTTGAATTTGGCATGACGATTATCTTGCTCTTTAAACTTTGCCGCAAAATAACTTGCTGGATGCATGGTGTTATCAAGAGCTTTCAAAAATACTTGATAATCCCTTTTTTTACCACACAGTAAGCGCGCTTCAGATAGGTTAGTTTGCACCGTCACATCATTTGCCGCTTCATCTACACATTCTTGCAATGTGCGCACGCTGTGACCTACATTTAAACCGATATCCCATAATAAGCCAATTAATGATTCAACTTCTTGGCTAAGTGCTTGCGGGGCGGCATCAGGCAATAAGATCAGCAAATCAATGTCGGAATATGGAAATAGTAGTTGGCGGCCGTAACCGCCAACCGCAATTAAACAGGTATCAGCATTAATATTGGTTTCGAGCCATATTTTTTTTAACAGCTGATCGATTAACAACGATTGTTGTTTTAGTAGTAATGCGGTATTTTTATGCTGATAAAATGCAGTTTCCAATGCATTTTGCTGCACTTTTAAAGCATCGCGCCATGTTTGAATGGTTTTTTTTGATTGATTTTTTTGAGGCGCCATTAGCTATTAAGCAAAAACAGGTGTAGCAGGTGTGCCAGCTGACAATGTCAACACTTCAAAACCCGTTTCAGTTACCAGTACGGTATGTTCCCACTGCGCCGACAAACTGCGGTCTTTAGTCACAATTGTCCAGCCGTCCGGCATTTGTTTAATATCGCGCTTGCCTGCATTAATCATGGGTTCTATGGTGAAAATCATGCCGGCTCGCAATTTTAAACCGGCGCCTGGTTTGCCGTAATGCAAAATTTGGGGGTCCTCATGAAATTTTTTGCCAATGCCGTGACCACAAAACTCACGTACTACGCTAAAGCCATTTTTTTCTGCAAAGCTTTGAATGGCATATCCAATATCGCCCAAAGTCGCATCCGGTTTTACCTTATTAATACCCAGCCACATGGCTTGATAAGTCAGATCAGATAAACGCTTGGCTTGAATGGAGACTTCGCCAACATGAAACATGCGCGAAGTGTCGCCGTGGTAACCATCTTTAATCACGGTGATGTCGATATTCACGGTGTCGCCATTTTTAAGCACTTTTTCGCCTGGCACGCCATGACAAATCACATGATTCACCGATGTGCAAATCGATTTGGGGTAGGGCGTATGACCATCTGGCGCATAATTAAGCGGTGCAGGGATGGCCTGTTGCACATTCACAATGTAATCATGGCAAAGCTGATCCAGCTTTTCAGTCGTTACGCCATGCACTACAAAAGGCGTGATGTAATCCAGCACTTCAGATGCTAATTTACCTGCGATGCGCATTTTTGCGATATCGTCAGTATTATTAATGGTAATTGGCATAATATTCAAAAGCAGTAGTAAATTAATTGCCCATTTTATCATAGCGGAGATGGTATGGATGCTATGGCGTAGCCTTGATAACTAAATTAAGATTTACGCTGTTTTTGTCGAAATTACCAAGTGTTCATGCACTAAAACTTGTCGGGAAGCCGATAAGCCCTTACAAACACTGAATTGCGATTGAATTCAAATCAATTTTTAGCTATAATGCACGCCACTTGATTAGCGATCTGGCTAACTCAAGTTAATTTAAATCAATGCATCGTCCCGTACAGGGTGTTTGAACAAGGTTCAAATATTGTGGATGAATGTAATGTTAACCCTTTACATGGAGTAATAAAATGTCAGTTACTATGCGTCAAATGCTTGAGGCCGGTGTTCACTTTGGCCACCAAACCCGTTATTGGAACCCGAAAATGGCAGAGTACATTTTTGGTGACCGCAACAAAATTCATATTGTTAACCTTGAAAAAACATTGCCGCTATTTGAAGAGGCGATGAAATACACACGTACATTGGCGGCGAATAAAGGTCGTATCTTGTTTGTTGGTACAAAACGTCAAGCACGCGATATTGTTAAAGAAGAAGCAGCCCGCGCTGGTTGTGCTTATGTAAATCACCGTTGGTTAGGCGGCATGCTGACTAACTTTAAAACAGTTAAACAATCAATCAAACGTCTACACGACTTTGAAGCGATGTTGTTAGATGGCAGCTTAGATAAATTCGGCAAAAAAGAAGCGTTAGGTTACAAACGCGAAATTGAAAAATTACAACGCTCAATCGGTGGCATTAAAGATATGGGTGGCTTGCCAGATGCGATTTTCATCATCGACGTTGGTCATGAAAGCGGTGCAATTACTGAAGCGGCTAAATTAGGCATCCCGGTAATTGGTGTTGTAGATACAAATAACTCACCAGATGGCGTAGCTTATGTGATTCCTGGTAATGATGACTCTAGCCGTGCAATCCGTTTGTATGCTCGTGGTATGGCAGATGCGGTTTTAGAAGGCCGTGAAAATGCGATTACTGAAATTGTAAAATCTGCACAGGAAGAAACAGCAGAAGTTGCTACTGCGGAATAATGCATTGAAATAAAAAGGGGCGAATAGCCCCTTTTTCTATTTATAAAATATCAAAATACTTAATTAAAAATATTACGTTTAGGAGCTAAAAATGGCTGAAATTACCGCAAGCATGGTAAAAGAATTACGTGAGCGCACAGATGCGCCAATGATGGACTGTAAAAAAGCACTAACTGAAGCTGAAGGCGATATGACACGTGCAGAAGAAATCTTGCGCGTACGTTTTGGTAACAAAGCTAGCAAAGCTGCTGGTCGCGTTGCTGCTGAAGGTACGGTGGGCGTTGCGATTTCTGCTGATGGTAAATCTGGCGCAATGGTTGAAGTTAACTCTGAAACTGACTTCTGTGCAAAAAATGAAGATTTTTTGAGCTTCGTAGGCGAGTTGGCGACGATTGTATCTAATAGCAATGCAACTGACATTGATGCGGTTAGTGTACTTGCAATGCGCGGCGCAACAGTTGAAGAAACGCGTGCGCAATTGGTTGGTAAAATTGGCGAAAACATTACGCCACGTCGTTTTGTGCGCCCAACGGTTCAAGGTAAATTAGCTAGCTATATTCATGGCAGCAAAATTGGCGTGTTGGTGGATGTGGTTGGTGGTGATGACGAGTTAGCAAAAGACATCGCGATGCATATCGCTGCAGCTAAACCAAAATCATTAGATGCCTCTGGCATTGATGCCAGCTTGATTGAAGCTGAGCGTCGCGTCGCCATTGAAAAGGCTAAGGAAGCTGGTAAGCCTGAAGCAATGTTGGAAAAAATCGCTGATGGTACTGTGCAAAAATTCTTGAAAGAAGTAACTTTGTTAAATCAGGTTTTTGTTAAAGATGACAAGTTAACGATTGAACAACTATTAAAATCAAAAAATGCATCAGTAGCATCATTTACGATGTTTACCGTTGGTGAAGGCATTGAAAAAGTAGTGGTTGATTATGCTGCAGAAGTTGCCGCAGCCGCTAAAGTTTAAAATAGTTTAAAGAAAAAAGTGGGCTTGGCTTGTCGCCGAGCTCACTTTTTTTTCGCCAATTTTTCGGTGATATCGCCTTAAGTTGGCCTTAAGCGGCGCGAGTCTGCATAAAACTATGTTAAAGCTTATAAAAACTAAAGCAAAAATATCTGAAAGCTTAGTAAAATCATAGGGTTTGTGATTAAATAATCGAAATATTAAAACAGGGTAAACCATGGCAAAACCAGCCTACAAACGCATACTACTTAAACTTTCTGGCGAGGCATTGATGGGCGATGATGCTTATGGTATTAACCGCGCTACTATTGATGATATCGTTGCTCAAATCAAAGAAATTGTCGATTTGGGCGTCGAGGTGGGCGTGGTCATTGGCGGCGGCAATATTTTTCGTGGTGTAGCGCCTGCTGCGGCAGGCATGGATAGAGCGACTGCGGATTATATGGGTATGCTGGCGACTGTGATGAACGCATTAGCCTTGCAAGATGCCATGAAACACATTGGGATAAAAGCACGTGTGCAAAGTGCGCTGAATATTGAACAAGTAGCCGAGCCTTATATTCGTGGTAAAGCAATCCGTTATTTGGAAGAAGGTCGTGTGGTAATTTTCGGCGCAGGAACCGGCAATCCGTTTTTTACGACAGATACCGCAGCTGCTTTGCGTGGCATGGAAATTAATGCTGAAATTGTATTAAAAGCCACTAAAGTCGATGGTATCTATACAGATGACCCGAAAAAGAATCCAAACGCGACACGTTATGAAACAGTGACTTTTGATGAAGCAATCATAAAAGATTTAAAAGTAATGGATGCTACAGCATTAACCTTATGTCGCGATCAAAAGTTACCGATTTCTGTATTCAGTATTTTTAAGCCGGGTGCGTTAATGCGTGTGGTGCTGGGTGAAAATGAAGGTACACGAGTGATTGTCGCTTAGAATACTGTTTTAAGCTCAATAATGTAATTGAATAAAAAGTAAGTTGGAGAGGTATATGTTGGAAGAGATTAAAAAAATAGCTGATGTAAAAATGCAGAAGTCATTGGAGTCCTTAAAAAATGACTTGGCTAAAATACGTACAGGTCGTGCGCATACCGGCTTGTTGGATCATGTGATGGTGGAATATTACGGCTCAATGGTGGCTGTTAACCAAGTCGCAAACGTGAATTTGGGTGATGCGCGTACGATTAACGTGCAGCCATATGAAAAAAACATGATTGGTAAAGTAGAAAAAGCCATCCGTGACTGTGACTTAGGGTTGAATCCTGCCACGAATGGTGATTTGATTCGCGTGCCGATGCCAATGTTGACAGAAGAGCGTCGTCGCGACTTAACCAAAGTTGTGCGTACAGAAGGTGAAGGCGCGAAAGTAGCGATTCGTAATGTGCGTCGCGATGCCAATGATGCGTTGAAAAAACTATTAAAAGATAAAGAAATCAGTGAAGATGACGAGCGCCGTGCACAAGATGAAGTGCAAAAAATGACGGATAAAGCCGTGATTGAGGTTGATAAGTTGCTGCAAGTTAAAGAAGCTGATTTGATGGCCGTTTAATTTTTAGGCTCATTTTAAGGGTTAATCATTGAAGTTTTTTTCTAGTTCTACGCAAACGATTCCTGATTCAGGTGAAATCCCCAATCATATTGCTGTGATTATGGATGGCAATGGGCGTTGGGCGCGCAAACGTTTTTTGCCGCGTATTGCGGGGCATAAACGTGGTGTGGAAACGGTGCGCGAGGTTGTTAAACAATGCGCACTAATGAATGTTAAGTTTTTAACCCTGTTTGCATTCAGCAGTGAAAATTGGCGCAGACCAGATGATGAGGTTTCATTTTTAATGGGCCTGTTTATGGATGCGCTAAAACGCGAGGTCGTTAAGCTGCACGATAACAATATTCGTTTGATTTTGATTGGTGACCGCAGTCGTTTTAATGCGGAGTTAATTGCACAAATGGAAGCTTCTGAACAATTAACGGCCAATAATACGGGCTTAACCTTAACGATTGCGGCCAATTACGGCGGGCGCTGGGATATTTTGCAGGCGACCAATCGCATGACGAATGCGTTGCCACAAAAAGCAGGCCAGTATACAGAAGAGGATATATCGCCTTATCTATCCATGCATTACGCGACTGAGCCAGATTTATTTATTCGCACAGGCGGCGAAAAACGTGTGAGTAATTTTCTGTTATGGCAGCTGGCTTATACAGAGTTTTACTTTACTGATACGCTATGGCCAGATTTTGATGCGAAAGCGTTTAATGACGCCATACAATCGTATCGACAACGAGAGCGCCGTTTTGGTCGCACCAGTGAGCAACTCACTGTAGTCAATTAGTTTAAATTATGCTCAAAACCCGTATTATTACCGCCTGCCTATTAGTGGCTGTTTTTATCCCTGCACTTTTTATGCTGAGTAATACGCTGTGGGCTTACTGTATGCTGGCCATTTCTTTGCTGGCATTGCATGAGTGGGGCAGTATGATTAAGCTTACTGCGTTACAAAACAGCCTGTATTTGCTTATAGCGGGCTTTGCTGGGCTGGTCATCGTATCGCTAATAACGCAATATGGTTTTCATCTGTTCTTCTTAAAATCACTCATCGTGTTTTTTATAGCTGCGCTATTTTGGCTATTTGTGGTGCCATTTTGGTTCAAGACTAAATGCTTAATCAATAGTAAGTTTGTCATGGCGATGTTGGGTTTATTATTAATTACATCACTTTGGCTGGCTTTGATTTGTGCAAAAGGCGCAGACCCCTGGCTGTTATTGGTGTTGTTGGCGACGATTTGGATTGCAGATACCGCTGCTTATTTTGCAGGTAAAAACTTTGGTAAACATAAGTTAGCACCGACCATTAGCCCGGGTAAAACTTGGGAAGGTGTAGCAGGCGCATTGATTGCTGTCTCTTTGTTTGGTGCGGTTTTATACTTCGGTTTTGGTTTTAAACAATTGGCTGTTTTTCCTGCGTTATGGATTACTACCATATTAGGCGTTGCTGGCGATTTGTTTGAATCCATGATAAAACGTCAAGCTATGTTGAAAGATAGCGGCAGTTTATTGCCGGGGCATGGTGGAATTCTGGATCGCATTGACGGCATTATTCCCAGCTTGCCTATCGCAATATTAATGATTTATTTATACCATTATTTTAATTTGGCTGCCTAAATTGCAAAATCAAACCATTAAAAACGCAGCTATGCAAAATGTGACTGTATTAGGCAGTACCGGCACGATTGGTTTGCAAACGCTGGATGTAATCGCGCAACATGCGGATCAATATCAGGTTTATGCCTTGGCCGCCAATTCAAATGTTGAAGTCATGCTGAAGCAATGCGTGCAATTTCAACCCAAAATCGCTGTGTTATTGAATGAAAAATCCGCATTGGATTTACGTTCAAAACTGCAAGCCATTAACAGCAAAACCGAAGTGATTTCTGGCATGGCAGGTTTAGAACAAATTGCCAGTGATGATGCAGTGGATATTGTGATGGCAGCGATTGTTGGTGCAGCTGGTTTAAAACCAGCAATGGCTGCAGCACATGCAGGCAAGCGCATCTTATTGGCTAATAAAGAAACCTTAGTAATGGCGGGCAGCTTGTTTATGCAAGCGGTTAAAGCTGGCGGAGCAACTTTATTGCCCATTGATAGTGAGCATAACGCCATATTTCAAGTGATGCCACCACAGCAGCTGGCTCATCTTAGCGACGGCGGTGTACGTAAAATCATCTTAACTGCATCTGGCGGGCCATTTAGACAATATTCATCAGTACAATTGGCAGCAGTTACACCTGCACAGGCACTTAAACATCCTAATTGGGTGATGGGGACAAAAATCACGATTGACTCTGCAACCCTGATGAATAAAGGCTTAGAAGTGATTGAGGCGCATTGGTTATTTAATGCTGCGCTCGAACAAATAGATGTCGTTGTACACCCGCAAAGTGTTATTCATTCGATGGTGGAATATATTGATGGCAGTGTATTGGCGCAATTGGGTAATCCTGACATGCGCACACCGATTGCCTATGCCTTGGGCTATCCGAATCGTATTGCGTCTGGGGTCGCTTCACTTAATCTGTTGGAAATTGCAAAATTAGAATTTGAAGCACCAGATACCAAGCGCTTCCCGTGTTTGCAATTGGCTTACGATGCTTTGAAATTAGGTGGCACTGCGCCAGCCATATTGAATGCCGTTAACGAAGTAGCGGTAGCCGCATTTTTAAACAATGATATCCACTTCCTAAATATTCCTGCATTGATTGAAAGCGCGCTTGCTTCGATTCAGGCGGAACCAGTTTCGTCCTTAACCCAATTGATTGATATTGATAATGAAGCAAGGGATTTTGCACAAAGCGCCATTTCAAAAAGTAGCTTTGCAAAAAATATGCATAAACAGGCATTAAGCGCATGATGACATTAATCGCATTCATCGTGACTATTGGACTATTGGTCACGATTCACGAGTATGGCCATTTTCAGGTGGCACGCTGGTGCAATGTAAAAGTACTGCGTTTTTCTGTGGGTTTTGGCAAACCATTGTGGAAAAAAACTTTTGGCAAAGATAAAACCGAATTCGTGTTAGCCGCAATACCGTTGGGTGGCTTTGTCAAAATGCTAGATGAAAGAGAGTTGAAAGCTGAACGCGAGCAAAACTTAGATGTAACGCCAGCCAGCTATTCAGAAGCCGAGTTGCAGCGTGCATTTAATCGCCAGAATGTCTGGAAGCGCATTGCAATTGTATCGGCAGGCCCGATTGCCAATCTGTTGCTGGCTATCTTTTTATATTGGCTTTTGTTTATGCAAGGTGTGACAGGCATGCGCCCGATTGTCGGAGATGTTGTCAAAAATAGTTTAGCCGCTTCTGCCAGCTTGAAAAAAGGGGAAGTGATCCAGTCAATAGCAGGCAGCCCTGTTAAAACATGGACAGATGCGCGCTGGATATTACTGGAGCAATCGTTAGAAAATAAAAATGTGACAATAGAGGCGTTAAGTACTGACAACGTATTGCATGTACATACGCTTAGTTTTAGTGGGGTTAATAGCGACCCTGAAGTCGATATTCTAGAAAAAGTTGGCTTGGGTATGTTTAAGCCCAATATCCCAGCGGTAATTGGTGAAATATTACCGAATAGTGCGGCTGAAAAAGCTAACTTCAGATCCGACGACAAAATTTTAAGTATTAATGACGTCGATATGCGTGACTGGGAAAGTGTGGTAGCCAAGGTTAAAGCTAGCCCTAATAAAGTCTTGCAAATAAAAATTGAGCGAGCACAAGAACTGCGTACTATTGCAGTTGTCCCAGAACGGGTGACGGAAAACAACCAGTCTTTTGGTCGATTGGGCGCCAGTGTTAAGTTAGATCAAAAAACGTTAGACGAATTTTTAATTGAATTACAGTACTCTCCGTTACAAAGCTTACAAAAAGCTATTTTAAAAACATGGGATACTGCAATATTCAGTTTGAAAATGTTAGGCAGAATGATTACAGGGCAGATTTCTATCAAAGGCATTAGCGGACCGGTCACCATTGCAACATTTGCGGGCGAGAGTGCAAGTTTAGGACTGAATACCTTTCTTAGTTTTCTTGCATTGGTTAGTATTAGTATCGGCGTGCTTAACCTTTTGCCAATACCTGTGTTAGATGGCGGCCATTTGATGTATTATATCGCTGAAATATTAAAGGGTTCACCAGTGTCAGATCAAACAATGCTGGTTGGGCAAAAAATAGGGTTTGTGTTACTAGGCTTGCTTATGACTATTGCCATTTTTAATGACTTTAGTCGACTATTCACTACATTTTAATTCGGGTTAATCATTTGTTTAAAATCCGCCATATCCCCGCTATCGTTTTCACACTTTTCAGCCAGCATGTTTTGGCGCTTGAACCTTTTGTCGTAAAGGATATTCGTGTAGAAGGTTTGCAACGTACTGAAGCAGGCACTATCTTTAATTACCTGCCTGTGCAAGTGGGGGATGTGATGAGTGATGAAAAGGCCACACAGGCAATCAAATCACTCTACAACACAGGTTTTTTTAAAGATGTGCGCATTGAAGCAGAAGGTGAAGTTCTGGTTGTTACCGTGCAAGAGCGTTCTGCTATTGCTAAAATTGAATTTACAGGTAACAAGTCATTTCCATCTGACAAGATGACTGAAGGGCTTAAGCAAATCGGTATATCGGAAGGTCTGATTTTTGATAAGTCGCAACTGGACCGTGCCGAGCAAGAAATTAAACGTCAATATTTATCACAAGGTAAATATAGCGCAACGGTTAAAGCAGTTGTCAGCCCGCTCGAGCGTAATCGCGTAGCTGTTAAATTTGAAATCGAAGAAGGCGTTGTTGCGAAAATTCGCGATATTAATATCGTTGGCAACAATGTTTTCACCACGGAAGATTTGCGCGCCGAATTTCTGCTGACAACGCCGAATTGGATGAGTTGGTGGAATAAAGACGATCAGTATTCTAAACAAAAGTTGACAGCTGATTTAGAGACCTTGAAGTCGTTTTACATGAATCAAGGTTATTTAGAGTTCTCAATTGATTCTACTCAAGTGTCGATTTCACCTGATAAACAGGATATTTACATTACGGTTAACATCACTGAAGGTGAAAAATATACGATTAGTGATGTGAAGCTGGCAGGTGAGTTACAAGTGCCTGAAACAGACCTTAAGCCGCTGATTAAAATAGCAAAAGATGATACGTTTAATCGCCAGTTAATTACTGAATCCAGTAAGGCTATCAGTGATCGATTAAGCAATGAAGGTTATGCGTTTTCAAACGTGAATGCAATTCCTGAGATTAACAAAGAAAATCATACTGCTGCATTTACCTTTTTTTGTTGATCCTGGCAAACGCGTTTATGTGCGCCGTATTAATTTAACTGGCAATACGCGTACACGCGACTCTGTATTGCGTCGCGAAATGCGTCAACTGGAATCAGCCTGGTATGCAGGCGATAAGATTGATCGTTCTAAAGTGCGTTTAGAGCGTTTACAGTACTTTGAGAGTGTTGATATTGAAACGCCTGCAGTCCCGGGCACTTCAGACCAAGTAGACCTTAATCTTAATGTTACCGAAAGATCGACGGGCAGCGTGCAATTTGGTGCGGGCTTGTCCAGTAGTGAGGGTGTTGTTTTAGGTGTTACTGTCAACCAGCAAAACTTCCTGGGTACTGGCAACCGAGTTTCTGCACAAGTCAATACGGGTAAAGTGAATACAACCTACTCACTCTCTTACACCGACCCTTACTTTACGCCAGATGGCGTGAGTCGTGGTTTTGATGTGTACAGACGCGATGTTAATACACGTTCTTTGGATATTGGTACTTATAATAGCTCCTCATATGGTGCGGGCGTGCGATTTGGTTTGCCGCTAAGTGAAAAAGATTTCCTTAGTGCAGGCCTCACTGCTGACATTACCAAGATTGAATTGTCAGATAATAGCCCTAAGCAATATCTGGATTTTTGCGGCAATACCAGCGGTTGTAATAGTAACTCCTTGCAGTTGGCATTAGGCTGGACGCATGACTCGCGCGATAACACCTTGTTCCCCAATAGAGGCGTTTTGCAAAGACTGACTGCGGAAACGACAGTGCCAGGCCTGGATTTGCAGTATTACAAATTGGAATATAAACATGCTTGGTACAAAGATGTATTTAAAGATGTAACGGTTATGTTGAATGGCGAATTAGGTTATGCCGATAGTTATGGTGGTAAGGCTTATCCGTTCTTTAAAAACTTCTATGTTGGTGGTGTGAACTCAGTGCGTGGTTTTGACAATGGTGCAATTGGTCCGCGCGATTACGATCCAACTACCGGCCAGGATTTTGCGGTGGGTGGTACACGCCGAATAGTGGGTAATGCGGAAGTATTTATTCCTGTACCATTACTTAAAAATTCATCCCAATTCCGCTTAAGTGCTTTTGTTGATACAGGTAGTGTTTACGCTAAAGGTGACCCATTGAGTTTGGGTGAGTTAAGGTACTCAACAGGTGTAGGTATCAGTTGGTTCTCACCATTCGGCCCGCTAAAATTGGTACTTGCAAAACCGCTTAATGCTAAAGATGGTGATCAAACTCAAACACTGCAGTTCCAACTTGGTCAGCAGTTTTAATAGTAGAATAGGCTCATGAGCAATTGCGCTCATGATGTAAGGAGATTGGAATTGAATCAAACGTTGAAAACTTTACTAACGGCTAGTTTCTTTACTTTAATGGCCAGCGTTGGTACAAACTCGATGGCGGCAGAGCTTAAAATCGGCTATGTTCAAGTAGATAAAATCTTGCAGGAAGCGCCACAGACTGCTGAAAGCGGCAAAAAATTAGAACGTGAGTTTAGTCCTCGCTCACAAGAGCTTGAGCGCACCCAAAAGCAAATCCGTGATATTGAAACCACTTTAGATAAAGAAAGCGTAACGCTTTCTGAGTCCGATCGCCGCAATAAAGAGCGCGATGTTTCAAATCTTAAAATTGAATTCCAGCGCAAGCAACGCGAATTACGTGAAGACATTAATTTACGTAAAAATGAAGAGCTTTCGGTTTTGCAGGACCGCATCAATAAGGCAGTGCAAACGGTTTCTGAAACCGATGGTTATGATTTAGTCGTTTATGGTGGCGTGGCTTATGCCAGTAAAAAAATTGATATTACTGATAAAGTATTAAAGCTTTTGGGTAAGAAATAGATTAGAAACCAAGCGCGTAAACTGCATCGTTGATTGCTTATGCGCTTAGTTTTTTGTAAACACTTCTTATGAGCACCAATTTAACGCTACAACAAATCGTCTATCAATTGGGCGGACTAGTTTCAGGTGACCCTAACATCGTAATTGCTCGCGTCGGATCTTTAGCTTTTGCACAAGCTGGAGCGATTAGTTTTTTCAATGAAACTAAGTATGCAACTCAATTAAATAATACGGCTGCAAGTGCCGTTATTATTAAGCCAGAGCATGCTGATCTGACTGAATTGCCTAAAATCATCACTGATAACCCTTACGCCTATTTTGCCAAATTATCCCAGCTATTAAACCCTGACAACGTTGCAATTACAGGTGTGCATGCCACTGCTGTAATAGATGAGTCGATTAAATTACCAGAAGACTGCAGCATAGGCGCAAATGTTGTTTTACAGGCGAATGTCAATATTGGGAGTCACGTGACGATTGGCGCAGGTTGTGTTGTTGAACGCAATGCAACCATTAGTGACAACACTATATTGGAAGCAAATGTCACCATTAAACATGGTTCGTACATAGGCAAAAACTGCCATTTATTTTCTGGCTGTATCATCGGCAATGATGGTTTTGGCTATGCCGAAGAAACTGGTCCGGATAAAAATAAATACTGGGTAAAAATCCCACAGATAGGTTGCGTGGTAATTCACGATCATGTCGATATCGGCGCTAATACAACGATTGATCGCGGTGCAATTGACGATACCATCATAGAAGAGGGTGTTAAGCTCGATAACTTAATTCAAATCGCCCATAACTGCCGCATTGGAGCGCATACGGTCGTTGCTGGCTGTGTCGGTATTGCAGGCAGTGCTGTGATTGGCAAGCACTGCAGGATTGGCGGTGCGGCCATGATATTAGGTCATTTGACCATTACTGATGGCGTTACCATTTCACCTGGTAGCATGATTATGCGCTCAATTCATAAAGCTGGAACCTATACTGCATTAATGCCGTTTCAAGAGCATGATGTTTGGCTTAAAACAGCAGCGAATATTCGCCATTTAAGTCAATTAACGGATAAAATAAAGACCTTAGAAGAAGCGATTGAAAAATTAACTTCTCAAAGTCAAAAATAGAGAACGATATGGCAGATAACGCAACAAATAATAACGCTACAAATAGTATGGATATTCATGAGATTCTCGATCACTTACCGCATCGTTATCCTTTTGTATTAATTGATCGCGTACTTTCAATGGAAGTAGGAAAAGAAATTACTGCATTGAAAAATGTGACTGTGAATGAGCCATTTTTTCCAGGACATTTTCCTTATCATCCTGTAATGCCCGGTGTATTGATTGTCGAAGCGATGGCACAAGCTGCGGCAGTCCTTTCTTTTAAGACAATGGGTACCAAGCCTACTGATGATTCAGTCTATTATTTCGCCGGTATTGATAGCGCGCGCTTTAAAAAACCCGTTTCACCAGGTGATCAAATTATTTTGAACGTCAAGATTGATCGTATTTTAAAAGGTATTTGGAAGTACACTGGTATTGCTACCGTAGATGGCACAGTTGTGGCGGAAGCAAATATGATGTGCATTTTGAAAGCAATAGAAAAGTAATATAATTCAATCAATTAACTTGTTAAGTTAAAGTAAATAATTAAATAGCTAGAATTTAATCAATGTCCGCCAAAATACATCCAACCGCTATTATTGATCCAAAAGCTGAACTTGATTCCAGCGTAACAGTTGGTGCTTATTCTACAATTGGTGCGCATGTAAAAGTAGGAGCCGATACCCGTATTGCGAGCCATGTCGTACTAAAAGGCCCAACGACTATCGGTAAGAATAATCAGATTTTTCAATTTTCATCTTTAGGCGAAGAGCCGCAAGATAAGAAATATCGCGATGAGCCGACTACCTTGGAAATAGGTGATAACAATACCATTCGCGAGTTTTGTACGTTTAATCGCGGTACGATTCAAGATAAAGGTGTGACTAAAATCGGCAACGATAACTGGATTATGGCTTATGTGCATATCGCTCATGATTGTACAATCGGTAATAACACCATCATGGCCAACAACAGCTCGCTGGCTGGCCATGTGGATATTCACGATTATGCCATTTTAGGCGGTTTTACCTTGATTCATCAGTTTTGTAAGGTTGGTGCGCATGTGATTACGGCCGTTGGGTCTGTGGTATTTAAAGATATTCCACCTTACGTTACTGCTGCGGGCTACGATGCCAAACCGCATGGTATTAATGCTGAAGGTTTAAAACGTCGCGGATATAGTCCTGAAAGCATCACGCAAATAAAACGTGCTTATAAAGCTTTATATCGCAACAGTTTAACGCTTGAAGAAGCTAAATTAGAGTTGGCCAATATGCAAAAAGATTGTCCGGAAATTGCAATGCTGACCGATTTTCTGCAAATCTCAACCCGCGGCATCGTCCGTTAATCCGCCAAAATGTCAAAAATTGCAATCGTGGCAGGTGAAGCCTCAGGGGATTTATTGGGTAGCCACTTAATCCGTGCTTTAAAAGCAAAACGCCCTGATTTAACATTTATCGGTATTGCAGGGCCAAAAATGATAAGTGAGGGCACTCGCTCATTATTCTCACTAGAGAAGTTATCTGTACGCGGTTATGTAGAAGTACTTATGCATCTTAGAGGCCTACTTAAACTACGTAAAAACTTATTAGCACAATTGTTAGCTGAAAAACCTGCTGTTTTTATTGGTATTGATGCGCCAGATTTTAACTTTTGGTTAGAACGAAAATTCAAAAAGAAGGGCATTCCAGCCATTCATTACGTTGGCCCATCCATATGGGCATGGCGGGGCGGGCGGATGAGTAAAATCAAGCGCGCTGTATCGCATGTATTGGCTTTATTTCCATTTGAGCCCGCTTTATATGAAGCCGCTAATGTGCCTGTTACTTATGTGGGGCATCCGCTTGCAGATGAGTTACCACTGGAACCTGATCAACATGCAGCACGTGAAGTGCTCAAAATTAAGCATGATAAATTAGTGGTCGCCATGCTGCCAGGCAGCCGTCAAAGTGAAGTGAAACAGCATGCGGCATTGTTCGTCAAAACTGCACGTTTGCTGACGCAAAAACATGCTCATGCACAGCTTTCAGGAATACAGTTTTTAGTTCCATTGATTACGCGTGAAACACGCAATATTTTTGAAGATGCCATCCATCAAACCTATATTGAATATCCTGATATGGATATAGATTTGCAATTGTTATTCGGCCATGCGCACGATGCGATGGAAGCGGCGGATGTTGTGATTGTGGCCTCAGGCACGGCTACGCTGGAAGCTGCTTTGTTGAAACGTCCCATGGTGATTACTTATCGCATGCCGACATTAAGCTGGTGGATGCTTAAGCGGATGCGCTATCAACCTTATGTTGGGTTACCCAACATATTAGCCGGTAGGTTTTTAGTACCAGAGCTGTTGCAAGATGATGCGACACCTCAAAAGCTAGCGGATGCAGCACATCGCTTATTAGGTGATTCAACCTATGTTGCTGAAATCAAACAAGAGTTCACTAAAATTCATTTAAGCTTAAAACAGAATACTGCAGAAAAAGCAGCTAACGTTATTTTAAGTTACTTGTAATTTTCATCTATCTAAAATAATTGGCAGAAAATAATCTTATTTGCGGTGTTGATGAAGCAGGGCGCGGGCCGCTTGCTGGCGGCGTGTATGCGGCAGCGGTTATTTTGGATATTAATCAACCCATTATTGGTTTAGCCGACTCTAAGAAACTATCCGAAAAAAGACGTGACTTTTTAAGCGCTGAAATTAAAGCTAAAGCGCTCGCTTGGGCAATTGCCAGTTGTACTGCGCAAGAAATTGATGAGATCAATATTTTGCAAGCAAGTCTGTTAGCGATGAAGCGTGCAATAGAAGCCATGCAAGTGCAATTTAACATTATGCCAAACTTGGTGCAGGTGGATGGCAATAAATGCCCAAAGATTGACTTGCCCTGTGAGGCGATTGTTCAAGGTGATAGTAAAGTACAGGCGATTTCGGCGGCATCTATATTAGCCAAAGTCGCACGCGATGCAGAATGTTATGCGCTAGATGCAGTTTATCCGCAATATGATTTTGCTAAACACAAAGGCTATCCTACTGCCTTGCATTTACAAATGTTAACTCAATATGGCGTAACGCCAATTCATCGTAAAAGCTACGCCCCAGTAAGACGTCTATTAAGCCAGCAATAAAAATACGGTAGGCCGCTTGTGCAAATCGGGTAATGGCGATTGCTTCCAGCTTGCAATCGTTTTTGTTGCAATCATTTCAGTACTTAGACTGATATTGCAGGCAATACACAATTTTGTATTGGGATGGCACGTACTTAAAATAGCTTCCAGCATATGCTGATTGCGGTAAGGCGTTTCAATAAAAATTTGCGTTTCTTTGTGGGTTAAGGAGCGCTTTTCAATTTCTTTTAGCCTTAAGTTGCGCGCTTGTTTATCTACTGGCAAATAACCTAAAAATGCAAATTGCTGGCCATTTAAGCCCGAAGCCATCAGGCTTAGTAAAATAGAACTTGGCCCAACAAATGGGATGACTTTGATATTTTTTTGATGTGCAAGTGCTACCAATTTCGCGCCAGGGTCTGCAATGCCAGGGCAGCCCGCATCACTCATTAAACCGACGTCTTGGCCTGCTAGCAAAGGTTTTAGCAATACCGAAACGTCTTTATCGTCGGTATGCTCATTAAGCAAATGAAGCACTAATTCACGCACAGGTTTCAGTGTTTTAATCGTGCTTAAAAAGTGACGTGCAGACTTTTCACTTTCTACAATAAATACATCGAGTTTTTGCACGATAGAAACCACATCAGGCGGCAAAACGCTGGTGATGTTGTCATCACCAAGCGTGACAGGAACGAGGTAGAGTGTGCCGAATTTAGACAAAAGAGAAATTGACCATATAAATGTAGATATTTAACCTATAGAAACTATTAATACTTCACTTGTACTCTGTAGGTGAGGGTGGTTTTTCCTTCTGCAGGTATTTCAATTTTCCATACAGCTAGATGGCTATTGGCTTTGATGTGAGGATGGCTTTCACTCAATATTTTCCAATCACCGCTAATCGGTTCTTGCACAGTTACCGTAATCTTCTCTTTTTTGGCATTTTTAAGGGTTAACTCAAATGCACTTTCGTATAGTTGATTGGTTTTTGAAGGTTTAGGCAACACCTTAAAATCCGTTTGTTTTTTGTCTGCGGTTACATCAAATGCCTCACCTAATTTTAAACGCACGGTTTCATTTTTAGGTGTGTGGTCGATATTATCTTCACCGACAAATTGTGCATTGCCTTTGCTGTCTTTTTTGTACACTCGCAATATGCCTTTAGGCAATGGCATGCCCAGTTTGCTGGTTTCTTTGTTTTCAAACTCAATGAAAACACCAACTTTCATTTTGCTGCCAATTTCACCGTATTGGCCTTGATAGTAATAATCTGCGCCAGTTAACAGTAGTTCTTTTTTTACCAGCACATTACTGGCTGATAGCAAGGCAACTTGTTTAGTTTGGTTATCGCTGATAGTTGTTGGACGATCCAGTGTATATAAATGATATTCCAGCAAAGACTCCTCTGCCATTGGCGCAGCGGCTTCTGCCATCATCATATCGTTTTTGCGCATTTGCATGCCTAAAGCGCGTGGCGATTGCTGCACGCGGTTGACGTCACCCGCGACTAATTGCAACTTGGCGTTTTTATATGTGGTTCCGCTGGTATTGGTTAATGTTACCCAGCCGGATAAATCCAATTGATTTTCTTTGTCATTCAGCTCGGCTACATAATCTGCTTTCCAGGCCAATCCGCCCGTTAAGTAACTTAATTCAACAGTTTGATCATTGGCACCCTTATTATTGAACTGCGTCACCAGCGTTGGCCTGTCGCGCAAATTGGCGGGCACATCGTCGTAAACGATACGATTGGTTGAAACGCCTGTTTCGATGCGATTGCCGACCTTAAGTACCACGCCATGATTGGCTGATAATACAGTGGCTTGTTCGACCGTTTCTGCGCCTGTTGTTGGATGTATTTTTACCAAACCAACGGTTTTTCCTATATATTTTTCGAGTAATTTTTCTGGTGTCAGCAAATCAAAATCAAAATTTTGTTCTAATAGAGCTAAGCTATCAGGGGCGTTAATGCTGCGTAATAACGCAGTTTCAGGGCTGATTCTTGCGCTGACATCTCTTAGTGCCAGCACATTTAAACCAGATTTTAATTTAACTTTACGCGTATCTTTAACGAGTGCCAGATCACCATTGTAAATAGTGACTGCTACACTTTGTTGATCATTCAGTGTGCTTTGTGTCTCATCTGAAATACTGGCTACATTATTATCCAAGGCAAATGCTCCCATTGACAAAATACTGGTGATTGCTAAAACAACTGAACGGCGCTTAAACATATGGAGTCTCCTAAACGATGATGGATAGCTGATTATGGGTAATGAACGCATCTACTTTAGATGACGCTGACACCTTCATTATTCAGCATGGTAATCAGCTTAATTAAAGGCAAGCCAATCAACGCGTTGGGGTCATCGCCCAGCATGCGTTCAATTAACGCAACGCCTAAACCTTCAGATTTAGCGCTGCCCGCACAATGATATGGCTGTTCTTTAGCTAAGTAGTTTTCAATTTGTGCATCCGTTAACTGTCTAAAACGCACCAAATACGGTACGACTTCAGCTTGCATATTGCCAGTTGCGGCATTAAATAAGCAAAGTGCACTATGAAAAGTTACTTCACGGCCGCGCATCATCTTTAATTGTTTTGTGGCATTGCTGTGGTTGAGAGGTTTGCCCAATTGCTCACCATCCAAAGTCGCCACCTGGTCGCAACCAATGATTAAAGCATGCGGGTATTCACTGCCGATTTTTCTTGCTTTATCTTGCGCTAATCTTAAAGCGGTTTCGTGCGGCTTTTCATTTTCCAAGATGGTTTCATCTACATTAGGCGAAATGCAACTAAAAGGCACTTGCAGCTTTTGTAGCAGTTCGCGCCTGTAAATAGAAGAAGAAGCTAGAATAAGTATTTGTTTCATTATGTTTTATTAAAAATAAAAGCCGATAGCTTTGACTCACTATCGGCTTTAAAATCATCCTTTATCAATATTATTCAGGTTGAATCTCAAGTAGAGATTCATCCGGTGTAACCGTATCACCTTTGGTAACATGTACCGCTACCACGGTGCCCGTTTTAGAGGCTTGAATTTCATTTTCCATTTTCATGGCTTCAATCACTAAAACACCATCACCCGCTTTTACTTTATCGCCAACCGCTACTTTTACCGCAACAATAGTCCCTGGCATGGCGGTTGTAACGCAACCCGCATGATGTGGGCGAGGGCGGCCATTCGCGGTTTTTGAGCCGGCTTTCTTTTTGTCTACACTTTTAGCACCATTGCTGGTTGCGCCGTTGCTGGAAACCTCAATTTCACTCAAGGTTTCAACAACCACTTCTTCCGCAATACCATCGACTGATACGTAGAATGGGCGTAAATCTTCACCTTCATGGCCGCTGCCAGTCAGTTTGATATGGAAAGTTTCGCCATGCAGCGTCACATTAAACTCATTGGGGGCGTAGCGTGCAGCGCTGGTATTAGCCGGCTCTTTGGTTAATAGTGCTTCAGGTTTCAGGCTGCCGGCATTACGTTCCTGCAGAAAAGTTTTGCCGATATCTGGGAACATCGCGTAGGTTAAAACATCTTCTTCACTTTTTGCGATGCGATCAGCTTCTGCCTGTAATTTAACCATCTCAGGCTCTAACAAATCAGCAGGGCGACAGGTAATGACTTTCGCATCGCCAACTGCTTGTTGTTTCACTGCTTCATTCACTGGCGCTGGAGATTGACCATATTGACCGAGTAAATAATTCTTCACCTCATTAGTGACAGACTTATAGCGTGAGCCAGTCATCACGTTTAATACAGCTTGCGTACCCACAATTTGTGAGGTTGGCGTAACCAATGGCGGATAACCCAAGTCTTCACGCACGCGCGGAATTTCAGCCAATACTTCATCAATACGATCTAGCGCACCTTGTTCTTTAAGCTGGTTTGATAGATTAGAAATCATGCCGCCTGGCACTTGATTCACTAAAACACGTGTATCAACACCAGTAAAATCACTCTCAAATTGCCAGTATTTTTTACGCGTTTCACGGAAATAAGCAGTGATTTCTTGTAATTTAGCTAAGTCTAAACCAGTGTCATATTCAGTGCCTGCTAACGCAGCAACCATACTTTCCGTGGTGGGGTGGCTTGCACCTTCTGAAAAAGATGAGTTGCAAGTGTCAATAATGTCAGCACCACTTTCAATGCCTTTGAGCAACACCATGCTAGCCAAGCCAGAAGTGGCATGACTATGCACATGAATAGGTAAACTGACTGCAGCTTTAAGCGCCTTTACTAAATCTGCAGCAACTTGTGGTGTTAATAAACCTGCCATATCTTTAATGCCAATGCTGTCTGAACCCATACTTTCCAGCTCTTTTGCCATTGCAACGAAATAAGCAATATCGTGCACTGGGCTGGTGGTATAAGAAAGTGTACCGATGGCATGTTTTTTAACTTTTTTCACCGCGTTAATGGCTTCGCGCAAATTACGCGTGTCATTCATCGCATCAAAAATACGGAATACATCCACGCCGTTATCCGCAGATTTTTGAACAAAAGCATGCACAACGTCATCAGAATAATGACGATAGCCAAGTAAATTTTGGCCACGCAATAGCATGTTAATTTGACTGTTTGGCAATGCTTTACGCAGTTTCGTTAAGCGTTCCCATGGATCTTCTTTTAAATAGCGTACACAGGCATCAAACGTTGCGCCGCCCCAAGCTTCCAGCGACCAAAAGCCAATCGCATCTAATTGGCTACAAATTGGCAGCATATCTTCAGTACGCAATCGTGTGGCAATCATGGATTGATGGCCATCACGTAGAACGAGTTCGGTAAGTTGTATTTTGCTCATAATCAATCGTCTTCTATTAAATACTTTTTTTAAATGCCTTCGTGTGCCGCAATCGCTGCGGAAATTGCTGCTGCAATCAGTTCTGGAGGTAACTCGGTCGCGTAATTAGTCAGCTCAGGATGGGTTTCTACAAAACTGGTATTGAATTGTGCATTCTTAAAATCAGGATGTTTCATGATTTCTTGATAATAGGGAATCGTTGTTTTAACGCCATAAACCTCCATATCACTTAGCGCACGGCGACCGCGCTCAATCACACCTTCCCAATCCAAGGCCCAAACCGTTAATTTTGCACACATGGAGTCGTAGTAAGGCGGGATCACATAACCTGTATATATAGCGGCATCCATACGCACACCTGGTCCGCCAGGTGAGTAATAGCGCGTTATTTTACCGAAACTCGGTAAGAAATCGTTTTTAGGATCTTCGGCATTAATCCGATATTCCATCGCAAAACCGCGGAAGCTGATTTCGGATTGTTTATATTGCAAGGGCAAACCATAAGCGATACGAATTTGTGCTTGCACAATATCCACACCAGTAATGGTTTCGGTCACGGTATGCTCAACCTGCAAGCGGGTATTCATTTCCATAAAGTAAAAATGATTATTAGAGTCCAGTAAGAATTCCACTGTACCTGCATTTTCGTAACCTACTGCTTTAGCTGCTTTTACCGCTAATCCGCCAATGTAATCACGTTGCGCTTGACTTAACTGGGGTGAGGGCGCGATTTCAATAAGCTTTTGATTGCGACGTTGAATTGAACAGTCACGCTCAAATAAATGAATCACGTTACCTTTGCTATCGGCTAAAACTTGCACTTCAATATGGCGCGGTGCGACAACACATTTTTCTAAGAATACTTCTGGCTTGCCAAATGCTTTGCTGGCTTCACTAATTACACGGTCATAGTTGCTCAGTAATTCTTTTTCAGAGTCGCAGCGCCTGATCCCGCGTCCGCCACCACCATTGGTGGCCTTTAACATCACAGGGTAGCCAATTTTATTGGCTAGCTTGACTGCTTCTTCTAGATTTTCAAGATTGCCGTCGCTACCTGGTGTGCAAGGTATGCCAGCCTTCGTCATTGCGTTACGCGCTTGAATTTTGTCGCCCATTTGACGGATAACTGTAGCACTTGGCCCGATAAACTTAATGCCGCGACGCGCACAAATTTCCGCTAACTCCGGATTTTCCGACAAAAAACCATAGCCAGGATGCAAGGCGTCACAGCCTGCAGCTACTGCTACGTTAACAATATTATGTGCGTTTAAATAGCCGGCAACTGGGTCGGTGCCAATGTTGTAGGCCTCATCGGCTTTTTTAACATGCAAGGCATGACGATCAGCCTCGGCATAAATAGCGACAGATTTAATGCCCATTTCGGAGCAAGCGCGTACAATACGCACTGCAATTTCCCCCCGATTAGCAACAAGAATTTTTTTGAACACTTGAACCCTTAAAGATATGCAACAAACTCGGCGATTGTAACACGCGGGTGCTGTCTGCAAAATAAGCACGAGGCCTAAAAATGGCTGGATTGATGAAAAAATGAATAAATTAACACCCACAATGAAACCATTATTGATAAATAATCTTGAATTTTCTGTATCTGAACAAGTCGTTTCAGGAGATGTGGAATTGACGGCGCTACAAAGGCTGAAGGAGCTTTTAGTGTTGCAGGTTGAGCACCAACAACCTGTTAATATCCAATATACATTGGCTGGTTCGGCAAAAAAATATAGTCTGCCAAGTTTGCATTTAACGATAGATGCAAACTTGCCCGCGGTTTGTCAGCGTTGCTTGAATGAAATGAATGTGCAATTAAAGCTAAGTTTTGATTATTTGATCAGCGGGGCCGAGCCAGTTGGATTTGATGAAAATGACGATTTGGATTGGTTGGAGGCCTCGCGTGAGATGGATGTGTGGGGAGTTGTAGAGGATGAGTTGTTAATCGCTTTCCCCATTGCACCTGTACATTCTTCAGAGCATCAGCAAGAGTGCATACAACATATTAAGCAAAGCGGGGAGAAGCCGAATCCTTTTGCGGTACTTAAAGATTTTGCTAAAAAATCGAGCTAAATATAACGAATCACCGTCTGGTGTTTATGAGTGTTGTGTGTTTTTGTTTACACGGAGATATAAATTAAATTATAATGCTGGATTAGCTATTTAACACATTTGCTTAAAGCATTTACTGGAGTTTTATCATGGCAGTTCAACAAAACAAAAAGTCACCTTCTAAACGTGGCATGCATCGTTCACATGACTTTTTAGTTAATCCACCATTGGCGGTTGAGCCAACAACAGGTGAAACACATTTACGTCATCACATTAGCCCAACCGGTTACTATCGTGGCCGTAAAGTGTTATCAACAAAGGGCGAATAAGTCCTTTCTCTGGTTTTGTTGATTAAACCCTAGTAGTTAAATTATAGTGATTAATCAAATAGCTGGAACAAATGCGCCGTACTATAAACAGTGCGGCGTTTGCACATTTAGCATTTGTGCGCATGTTTCGTTTCATCCTCTAAATTACTGTTTGTCGGCTTAAATCGTTGGCAAACATATCATCTTAACTTCTAATACTTTAATGGATATTACAATTGCGATAGATGCGATGGGTGGCGATCATGGCCCTCACGTAACCGTTCCTGCTGCCTTAAAGGCGCTTAAGGAAGATGATCAGCTCAATATTGTGTTGGTTGGCTTGGAAGATGTTATTCAAGCTGAATTAAAAGCACATAAATCCAGCACCAGTCCCCGTTTGCGCATACATCCGACAACGGAAGTTGTGTTGATGGATGAGTCGCCACAAAGCGCACTGAAGAATAAAAAAGATTCTTCCATGCGCGTAGCGATTAATCTCGTTAAAAGTGGTGAGGCGAATGCCTGTGTAAGCGCTGGCAATACTGGCGCACTAATGGCGACTGCGCGTTTTGTATTGAAGACTTTGCCTGGTATTGATAGACCGGCGATTGCATCGTCATTACCTTCCGAAAAAGGTAAGACCTACATGCTGGATCTGGGTGCGAATGCCGATTGCACACCGGAGCATTTGTTACAGTTTGCGGTGATGGGCGCCATGTTGGTTAGCTGTGTGGAGCATAAATCCAATCCAACCGTTGGTTTGCTGAATATTGGCTCCGAAGATATTAAAGGTAATGAGGTCGTTAAGCAGACGGCTGAGCTATTGCGCGCTAGCCACCTTAACTTTTACGGCAATATTGAAGGTGACGATATCTTTAAAGGCACAACTGATTTGGTTGTGTGCGATGGTTTTGTGGGTAATGTCTCACTTAAAACCACAGAAGGTTTAGCGCACATGATGGGCAAGTTTTTAACGATGGAATTTAAAAAAAACTGGCTTACCAAATTAATGGCACTTGGGGCAATGCCAGTTTTAAACGCCTTCAAAAAGCGCCTGGATCCACGTCGTTACAATGGCGCCAGTTTCTTGGGCTTGCGCGGCATTGTGGTAAAAAGCCATGGCGGTGCCGATGAGTTGGCATTTTATTATGCCTTGCAGGTAGCGATTGAAGAGGCTCGCAGCAATGTTTTGCGACGCATTACAGAGCAATTAGAAATTGAACACATACAGCCACAAAATAGCGCATTAAGTGCAAATAATTTGGCAGATTAAGGTATTAACTCATGACCAAATTAAGTCCAATTCATGCAAAAATAACGGGAACCGGCAGTTATTTGCCGCAAAAAATCTTAAGCAATGCTGATTTAGAAAAAATGGTAGATACCACCGATGAGTGGATTTTTACCCGTACTGGCATTCGCGAAAGACACATTGCTGCGGAAAATGAATCTACCAGTGATTTGGCATTTATTGCTGCGCAAAATGCAATTGCAAGTGCGGGTATTCAGGCAAGTGACATTGATTTAATTATTATTGCAACCACCACCCCAGATAAGATATTTCCAAGCGTTGCGACGATGGTGCAAAGCAAATTAGGCATTTCTGGCTGCCCAGCGTTTGATATTCAAGCGGTATGTAGCGGGTTTGTATATACGTTGGCAACGGCTGATAACTTTATTAAAGCGGGCAGTGCAAAATGTGCGCTAGTTATTGGCGCAGAAACGTTTTCACGTATTACCGATTACTCTGACAGAGGTAATTGCATTTTATGGGGGGATGGTGCAGGTGCCGTCATATTGCAAGCCTCATCCGAGATGGGTATTATTTCTACGCATTTACATGCTGATGGTAGCTATGAAAAAATGCTGCACGTGCCACGCAATGAGAACGGGCCTGACACGGTATTAATGGAAGGCAATGCGGTATTTAAGATGGCCGTGAATACGCTGGACCAAATTGTAGATGAGACATTATCTGCAAACGGCATGCAAAAAAGCGACATCGACTGGCTTGTGCCGCATCAAGCCAATATTCGGATTTTGCAAGCGACTGCAAGAAAACTGGATATGAGTATGGATAAAGTGGTTGTAACGGTCGATAAGCATGGCAATACCTCTGCAGCATCCATTCCCCTAGCGCTAGACGTTGCTGTGCGCGATGGACGTATTAAGCGCGGAGATGTTATCTTGATGGAAGCTTTTGGTGGCGGTTTTACTTGGGGTTCGGCACTTATAAAATATTAAGCCGGTAAAATATTGAGCTTAAACGAGGGTTAAGTATTTAATTTAACCGAAAATAAAGAATTAAAATATGAATCAATTTGCATTTCTCTTTCCTGGCCAAGGTTCGCAATCCGTTGGCATGATGAGCGGGTTTGGCGACAGCCCTTTTATTAAACAAACATTTACAGAAGCTTCTGATATCTTAGGTGTTGATTTCTGGGCAATGGTAACAGAGCCAAATGAGCTGTTAAATCTGACGCAACATACACAGCCTTTGATGCTAACCGCAGGCATTGCTACCTGGCGAGCATATATTCAAGCAGGCGGTTCACTGCCCAGTATTCTGGCAGGTCACAGCCTTGGTGAATATGCGGCTTTAGTTGCCGCAGGCTCAATTAGTTTTGTAGATGCTTTACCTTTAGTAAAATATCGTGCAGAAGTGATGCAGGGTGCAGTACCTGAAGGTGTGGGTGCGATGGCGGCTATACTTGGTTTGGATGATGAAATTGTACGTGCCGTTTGTGTTGAAGCCGCTCAAAATGAGGCTGAAATTGAAGTATGTGAAGCGGTTAACTTTAACTCACCGGGGCAAGTGGTGATTGCCGGCAATAAAGCTGCAGTAGAGCGCGGTATGGAAATTGCCAAAGCAAAAGGTGCGAAACGCGCGCTAGCGCTACCTGTCAGTGTGCCATCGCACTGTGCTTTAATGAAACCGGCGGCAGAAAAACTTGCTGTATATTTAGCTGACGTAGTTGTACAAGTACCACAAATACCTGTTGTACATAATGCCGATGTCGCCAGTTATGTGGCTGCGGATGAAATCAAGCAAGCGTTAGTGCGCCAGCTATACAGCCCTGTGCGTTGGGTAGAAAGTGTACAAGCGATTTCTGCTAAAGGTATTAGTAATAGCGCGGAATGTGGCCCAGGAAAAGTATTGACAGGCCTGACCAAGCGAATTGTGGCAGAGCTTCCATGTGTTGCGTTTATTTCAAATGAAGCGATTTCTGAATTTATTGTTAACAATAATTAATTATTTAAAATCAGTTAATTAGAGGATTTATTTAATGTCAAACATTCAAATATTAAGTGACCAGGTCGCATTGGTCACTGGGGCAAGTCGCGGTATCGGTGCTGCTATTGCAGCAGAACTTGGTCAACAAGGTGCCACCGTGATTGGTACCGCGACCAGCATTAGTGGCGCAGAAAGTATCAATGCCAGTTTTAAACAAGCAGGCATCAAAGGTGTTGGTATGGCCTTGGATGTAAATGATGCAGCGCAGGTAGAATCTGTTTTAAAAGAGATTGCGGCACAATTTGGCGATATTTCAATATTAGTGAACAACGCCGGTATTACGCGCGATACTTTATTAATGCGTATGGGCGATGATGATTGGGATGCGGTGATTTCGACCAATTTAAAATCCATTTTCCGTATGAGCCAAGCGGTTTTACGCCCAATGATGAAAGCGCGCACCGGCCGGATTATTAGCATTTCAAGCGTAGTGGGCCACATGGGCAACGCGGGGCAAACCAATTATGCTGCGGCCAAAGCGGGCATGAGCGGTTTTACCAAGTCCTTAGCTGCTGAAGTTGGCAGTCGCAACATTACCGTTAATTGTGTAGCGCCTGGTTTTATTGAAACCGACATGACCGCTGAACTGCCAGAAGCCATTAAAACCAAAATGCTAGAGCGAGTGCCGTTGGCACGTTTGGGTAATGTAAAAGAGATTGCAGCAACAGTGGCATTTTTAGCTTCACCAAATGCAGCCTATATTACCGGTGAGACTATTCATGTAAATGGCGGCATGTACATGGCTTAAGCTTGGCTTGAGTCGCTTTATAATCAATTTTGTTACAGTAACCAGCGTTAATGTTGAAAAGCTTTTTTGTTTTATTCTAGAGTTTTGTTAGAATACGCACTTAGCCCAACTATACTGATGTAGGTTGCTAATTTTTAATCAAAGGGGTATTTAGATGTCTGACATCGAACAACGTGTAAGAAAAATCGTTTGCGAACAATTAGGTGCAAATGAAGCTGATGTAAAAAATGCATCATCATTTGTGGATGATTTAGGTGCTGATTCATTGGATACAGTGGAATTGGTAATGGCACTTGAAGAAGAGTTTGATTGTGAAATTCCAGATGATCAAGCGGAAAAAATCACAACAGTGCAACAAGCGATTGACTACGTCAACGCAAACCTCAAATAAATTCAATATACCCTACATTTTCAGCCCTTAATTTGAGGGCTGATTCTTTGTTGAGCAAATATTAAAAGTCATGCAAGTAAGCATGACTTTTAGCCATAAAATTTAAGCTTGGAATTTAATCTATGAGCCAAAAACGTCGTATTGTTATTACTGGTTTGGGCGTTGTTTCGCCCGTTGGTATAGGCACATCAACCGCTTGGGAAAACCTAGTTAAAGGCCAGTCCGGCATTACACGCATTACTAAGTTTGACCCTTCCGCTTTTTCTTCGCAAATTGCAGGTGAAGTTAAAAACTTTAATGTAGAAGACTATTTGTCTGCAAAAGAAGCCCGTCGTATGGATACTTTTATTCAATATGGCTTGGTTGCAGGCATTGAAGCATTTAAAGATTCAGGCATTGAAGTCACAGAACAAAATGCAGAACGTATCGGCGTATCGATTGGCTCAGGTATTGGTGGTTTGGGGCTTATTGAGTCCACCAACGATAACTATGATGAAGGCGGACCACGCAAGATTTCACCATTTTTCATTCCCGGCACTATTATCAATATGATTTCGGGCAATTTAAGCATTATGTTTGGCCTAAAAGGCCCGAATGTGGCAATTGTGACCGCTTGTACTACAGGTACTCATTCGATTGGTGATGCTGCACGTATGATTGAATATGGCGATGCCGATGTGATGGTAGCAGGTGGAGCTGAAGCGGCGATTACAGAATTAAGCGTAGGTGGCTTTGCATCTGCGCGTGCATTGTCTAATCGCAATGACGATCCTGCAACGGCAAGTCGTCCGTGGGATAAAGACCGTGACGGTTTTGTGATAGGCGAGGGTGCAGGCGTGCTGGTGTTAGAAGAGTATGAGCATGCCAAAGCACGCGGTGCGCGTATTTACGCTGAGCTATCAGGTTACGGCATGAGTGCCGATGCTTATCATATGACTGCGCCAAACATGGATGGTCCGCGCCGCAGTATGGTGAACGCACTGAAAAATGCGGGCATCAACCCAGACCAAGTGCAGTTTATGAACGCACATGGCACCTCCACACCATTGGGCGATGCCAACGAAACTAACGCGATTAAAGCGACGTTCGGTGATCATGCATATAAATTGGTCGTGAATTCAACTAAATCGATGACAGGCCACTTATTAGGTGGCGCAGGTGGTTTGGAATCAGTATTTACCGTGTTATCAATTTACAATCAAATCTCGCCACCTACTATTAATATTTTTAACCAAGACCCAGATTGTGACTTGGATTATTGCGCCAACACTGCGCGTGATATGAAAATAAACTACGCACTTAAAAATAACTTCGGTTTTGGCGGGACCAACGGAAGTTTGGTTTTCAAGAAAATCTAAAGTGGCAGCTTTGTATTTAAAAAGATATAAATATTAAAAATACAAGCTTTTTAAATAAGCGTTTATTGTCTAAAAGCCTGCAAATTAAACCCTTGCAGGCTTTTTAATTGCCGCAAGCTATGGTTTAATTGCGCATCATGATACGCGCACAGTCCTTTATCATTAACGGTAGTTTTGATCACACAATCTCTCCGCTTGATCGCGGTTTTGCCTATGGCGATGGTGTGTTTCGCACTATGATTGTACGTAGCGGCTTACCTGAATGTTGGCCGCAGCACTACCAAAAGCTGGTCGCTGATTGTGCGGCGATTAAAATCGTTTGCCCCAGTGCTGAGTTGTTAATCAGTGATTTACAGCAACTATTTTCAGAGAAAGAAGTTGCTGAACATTCAGTCAGTGTCGTCAAAATCATTATCACCAGAGGCGAGGGCGAGCGTGGCTATGCGCCGCCAGCGATTACCAACCCACTGCGCGTGCTGATTAAAACGGACATGCCGGCTTATCCGAGTCGTTATTTTAGCGAAGGTGTTCATTTGTATGTTTGCAATACGGTGCTAGCTGCGCAGCCTTTACTGGCTGGAGTTAAGCATTTGAACCGCTTGGAAAATGTGCTGGCGCGTCTGGAGTGGACGGATCCAAATATTGTAGATGGCATCATGTTGGATAGTGCTCAACATGTGATTGAATGTACATCTGCGAATATCTTTATCTGCAATGGTAATACATTGGTTACGCCAAACTTGAATCAATGCGGTGTTGCCGGCATTACAAGGCAGCGCATCATTGATTTGGCTCATTTAATTGGCTTAACGGTAAAAGTTGAATCATTTAATTTAGATCGATTATTTGCAGCGGATGCAGTGATCATCACCAATAGTTTATACGGCGCTTTTCAGGTTAAAGGCATCCAGCAGAAAACTTGGGTGCAGACTTCATTAGCTGCCGATATGAGAGAAATACTAAAAGTATGATGCGTATTTTAAAGTTAAGCATAATGTTAAGTTTGATTGCCAGTATCTTACTGACTGTTTGGATGGTTAAATACGCCAAAACATCGCTCAAGCTTACGCCGCAGGCACAGGAAATTACAATCAAGCCTAAAAGCGGTCTAAAAAGTATCGCCAACCAGTTGGTTGAACAAAAGGTTTTGCGTAGCGCGTGGCCATTTATTGTGCTGGGGAAAGTGTTAAGAAAAGAGCCTTATTTGCAGGCCGGTGATTACACATTGAACAAAAACATCACACCATATCAACTATTGTTATCGCTGAATCATGGCAAGACAACGCAAGGTAGTATTACTTTTATCGAAGGTAAAACCTTTAAGGAAATGCGTGCAAAACTGGTACAGAATGATGCGATTAAAAACACCATCCAAAACTTGTCTGATGCGCAAGTGATGGCGATTGTAGGCAAAGGTGAGCGCCATGCAGAAGGGCTGTTTTTCCCTGATACTTTTTACTTTGATAGAGGCACGCCGGATACAGTGATATTGAAGCGCGCTTATGACGGCATGCAAACCAAGTTAAGCAAAGCCTGGAATAACAAGGCACCCAATCTACCTTATGAAAATAGCTATGATGCACTTATCATGGCGTCAATTATAGAAAAGGAAACAGGAAAAGCTTCTGAGCGCACAACAATTGCCGGTGTTTTCGTGAATCGTTTACGCATCGGTATGCGCTTGCAAACCGATCCTACGGTTATCTACGGCATGGGCGACCAATATGATGGCAATATTCGACGCAAAGACTTACTGAAAGATACGCCGCATAACACTTATACACGAAAAGGCTTGCCGCCCACACCAATTGCGATGCCAGGATTAGCTTCTATTGAGGCGGCATTACATCCTGAAAAAACAAAAGCGCTGTACTTTGTCGGCAAAGGTGATGGTAGCCACGTGTTTTCGAGTTCGCTGGCAGAGCATAATCGTGCTGTTTATCAGTATCAAATTAAAGCAAATAAACAATAGATGGAAATGAGTTAACTGTTGAAAAAAGGTAAATTTATTACATTGGAAGGCATGGATGGCGCGGGTAAAAGCACGCATATTCCTACTATCGTTGCACTACTTCAGGCACGCGGTTTAGAAACTGTTTCAACCAGAGAGCCTGGTGGAACGGCGCTTGGCGAGCAATTGCGTACTTTATTGTTGCATGAGCCTATGCACGCAGAAACTGAAACATTACTCATGTTTGCAGCAAGACGCGAACATATTGCCAATGTGATTGAACCTGCTTTAGCACGTGGTGCTTACGTGTTGTCAGATCGCTTCACCGATGCTACCTACGCTTATCAATGCGGTGCAAAAGGGGTGGCGCCTGACAAAATTAAACAGTTGGAAATTTGGGTGCAGGGAGATTTACGCCCGGACGCGACTTTATTATTTGATGTGCCTGTTGAGATTAGCCTTAAAAGACTCGCAAATGCACGCGAGCCTGATAAATTTGAGCGCGAAGATGCACAATTTTTTGAGAAATTACGCCAAGCTTACTTACAAAGAGCGGCAGAAAATCCTGAGCGCTTTCATATTATCAATGCAAATCAGTCGCTTGAAAATGTTAAAAAATTAGTTGAGAATATTATCTCAACTCTATGATTATTAATGATTATGTATAGCTGGCAATCACAACAATGGCAACACATTATGCAGCAGCGCAAAAATCTGCCGCATGCACTATTATTACGCGGTGGGGCTGGAGCCGGTAAACAGGATTTTGCGATTGAATTGTCGCGTAGTCTTTTGTGTCGGGCGCCAGTATATACTCATGCCTGTGGTGTTTGTGCAAGCTGCGGTTGGTTTAAAGAGATGCACCACCCAGATTTTCGCTTGATTAGCCCAGAAGATGCGGATACAAATGAGGATGCTCCAAAGAAAAAAACCACAAAAAAGAGTCAGATTTCAGTTGCGCAGATTCGTCAACTCATTGATTACTTAAGCTTATCTTCACATCAGGTTAACCATCATCGCGTAATACTAATCTCGCCCGCAGAAACCTTAAATGTAGCTTCTGCCAATGCATTGCTGAAAATGTTAGAAGAGCCACCGGCTAATACCTTATTTTTATTGGTGAGTAATCAGCCGCAACGATTACTGGCAACGATTACGAGTCGTTGCCAGGCAATCGATATGCCGTTACCAAGTAAAGCTGAAGCTTTAAATTGGCTTAATGCGCAGGGCGTTAACAATGCTGAAGCTTTACTGGACTACGCTGGTGGTGCTCCATTGGCAGCGTTGCAGGCTTCGGAAGATGGTGATGCAATAGTCGCTTTAATCAATCAACTAAGCTTGGGTGCACAATTGCAGCCTTTTACCTGCGCATCTGCATTTCTAGCGCTTGGAATGGAGCGTGCAATTGATACTTTGCAGAAATGGATTTTTGATTTGATGTCATATAAATTAACTCAAAAATCCAGATACCATGCACAGCACATTAAGGCTTTGCAAGCCCTGTGCAAAAGCGTAAACTTGAAAGCGTTAATCAGTTTTCAGCAAAAATTATATGATGCTAAAAAAATGGCTAACCACCCTTTAAGCAATGAAATGCAATTAGAAAATATACTTTTGCACTACACTAGAATCTTTAACTAAAACCTTTATTGATATTAAAACTAGTGTTAAAAACAGGCTAATCACTTTAAATCATATGACTACGCAAGACACCCCCACGCAAGCCGATGTAAATCCAATCACCGACCAATCCGTTAATAAGCCAGGCGTATTGTCATTGGCAATTAAAGAAAAATCGGCGCTGTATGCTGCTTATATGCCTTATATAAAAGGTGGTGGCTTATTTATTCCCACCAATAAAAATTTTAAAATTGGCGAAGAAGTGTTCATGTTGTTAAGTTTGGTCGATGATCCCGTCAAATTAAAAGTGGTTGGCAAGGTCGTTTGGACAACGCCGACCAGTTCAGCAAATCGCCCGCAAGGCATTGGTGTGCAGTTTAGCGATAAAGATGGTGGCTCGGAAGTTAGGAATAAAATTGAAGCCATATTGGGCGGCAGTTTAAAATCCAACCGTGCTACACATACCATGTAATTTGGCAATGTAAGTTTCGCAACACTTTGGCTTTATACCACCCATTTAGTAGGTTACTTTTATGTTAGTCGATTCGCATTGCCATCTGAACTTCCCTGAGTTGGTCGAAAATATTGATACGATTAGACAGTCAATGACCGAAGCGCAGGTTGGGCATGCGTTATGCGTTTCTGTCACCCTGGATAAATTCCCTCAAGTATTAAGTCTGGCAACACAGTTTGATAACTTTTACGCCTCTGTTGGCGTACACCCAGACTATGAGGATATTCAAGAACCTACCGTAGAAGAGTTAGTTAACCTCGCTAAACATCCCAAAATTATCGCAATAGGTGAAACGGGGTTGGATTATTTTAGATTAACTGGCGATTTAGAGTGGCAACGTGATCGCTTTCGCACCCATATTAAAGCGGCTATTTTAGCCAATAAACCCTTAATTATTCATACCAGAAGTGCGGCTGAAGATACTTTACGCATTATGCAGGAAGAGGGCGCAAGCCGAGTTGGTGGCGTGATGCATTGCTTTACGGAGAACTTAGAGGTGGCGTTGGCGGCGATTGAAATGGGATTTTATATTTCATTTTCAGGAATTGTGACTTTTAAAAACGCCACACAAATAAAAGCTGTTGCGCAAGCCGTCCCGCTAAATCGCATATTGGTAGAAACAGATTCACCTTATTTGGCACCGATTCCTTTTCGTGGGAAAACGAATCAACCCGCTTATGTGAAATATGTTGCGCAAGAAATCGCCAATTTGCGTGGCATTAGTTTGGATACTGTGATGAGTGCGACAACAGAAAACTTCTTTACCTTATTTAAACAAGCAAAGCAGTTTAATTAAACATGCAGATTACTTTATTAGGCGTAGGATCTAGCGCCGGAACCCCTGTGGTTGGCTGCAACTGTGCTACTTGTCAGTCCAGCAACTCTCGAAATAAGCGCTCACGCTGCTCCAGTTTAATTACGCTACCAACAGGCGAGAATATTTTAATTGATACAGGACCTGATTTACGCAATCAGGCCTTGCGTGAAAATATTAAGCGTGTAGACGCCGTTTTATACACGCACACGCATGCAGATCATTTGCATGGCATTGACGATTTGCGCGCCTTTTGTCAGATTCAACGCAGTCAAATACCGCTATTCGCCAATCAGGATGCGGTGACGCATATCCAAAATAAATTTGGCTATACATTGCGTGAGCCATGTGATTTTTGGGATTTGCCCGTATTACGCGCAGAAGTGATTCACCAGCCTTTTCAATTGTTCAATATACCCATCACCCCCATACCTGTGATGCATGGAAAAATTCATATTTTTGGATATAGAATAGGCAATCTTGCCTATTTAACCGATGTCTCAGAGATTCCAGAGTCTTCTTTTGATTTGCTGCAGGGTTTAGATATTTTATTGCTGGATTGTCTGCGCGAAACATCGCATCCCACACACATCAATATGGAACAAAGTTTAAGTTACATCAGTCGTATAAAAGCCAAACAAAGCTATATGATTCATATGACGCATGATTTAGAATACGAAACCTTATCAGCCAAATTACCAGCGCATGTATTTGCAGGCTACGATGGTTTAAAATTAACATTTAGTTAATGTGCGTCAACAATTGCCTATGTTGTGGCGTTAATCACATGCGGCTTACAACTATAAATAGAAAATAAAATTTAGAATCAAGGGATTAAAGAATGATACAAAATAAATTCAAATCAGCCATCGTATTAATCGCAGGCATATTAACGATTGGCCTTGCAGGTGTGATTCATGCGGCTGGTAAAACATATACAGAAGATGAGTTTTTAAATAACTTTAGCGGTAAATCAAAAAAAGTCATTGTCGATAAATTGGGGGCGCCAGCCAAAAAAGAGCTTTCAGTTAAGCCAACCAATGCCAGTACAATCATCGGTAGAAATGTAGATGGTGAAAAAGGTCAGAAACCCGTTAAAGTGGAAATGTGGTACTACCACAATATCGTTACTTACGACAAAAAACGCACCTACAAAGAAACTGAAATTACTTTTGTAAATGATCGCGCCATGAATATTGCATTCTTCAATAATCGGTAATTTACCTGTTTAACTGAATAAAAAAAGCTGCAGATATTGCAGCTTTTTTGCATTGTATTTCTAGCTGACGTTTTTAAGTTTCCTAATCTTCAGAACTCTTCGTTGCCTTAAGATTAAATGCGTGTACATTCAAGCTCATAGACTTTAATAGACTGGTTAAAAGCGCAACTTCATCTTCGCTAAAGTTGGTGGTGGCAATACTTTCGTACTCTTCCAGCACATTAAAAAAACTCTGCTCAATACCTCTGGCTTTTTGCGTTAAAAATATTCTATTGCAGCGAGAATCTCGTTCATCGGCTTGCTTTTTCACATAACCTATCAGCTCCAGTTTTTTTAATGCTTTGGCTGTTGTGCCTTTATCAAAGCTAAGAATCTTAGTCAGCTCTTCTTGCGTAAGCCCATCTTGTGAAAATAATTGCGCCATAAAAATCACTTGGCCATGATGAATGCCAAGCGCCTCTAAATTGCGTTCCATATACATGCTGTTATAGCGATACAGCAATGAAATGTCGCGCCCTAAATGTTTATAAATGTCTGACATAATTTTCACTTAATAATTACCTTTACATTACAG
>Ga0160177_103680_pt1 | contig 35906 bp, 29 predicted proteins | sample met4stb_FD_108563 | JGI IMG/M metagenome (GOLD analysis project Ga0160177, IMG submission 108563) | Synthetic bacterial communities of pure cultures from sediment of Lake Washington, USA, under low oxygen conditions - MT... | ecosystem: Engineered > Modeled > Simulated communities (microbial... >...
CACACCGGCGACATTACCGTGCCGGGCACTTTTATCTGTGACGACTGCGGCAAGGAAATTGCTTTTAAAACACCGAGCGAAATCCCTGAATGCCCGAAATGTCATGGCAAAACCTTTATCCGCATTTGATATTACCGGTCCAAGCCTTATAATGCGACTTTCAACTATTTGATTTAACGGGGATAACATGCGCAGAGTCATTTTCAACCAGAAAGGCGGCGTCGGCAAATCTACTATTACGTGCAATTTAGCCGCCATCAGTGCTGTTGAAGGCAAGCGTACATTAGTTATCGATCTCGATGTTCAGGGCAATTCAACACAATACCTGCTCGGCAATAAAGTCAGCGATAGCGACAAAACCATTGCCCACTTCTTTAAAGATACCCTGAGCCTGTCCCTGTTTGGCGGCGGCTCATCCGGGTCAGGTCTTGAAAGCGCCATCCATGAGACCCCGTTCCCCAACCTGTTTGTGATTCCATCCCACCCCGAGCTTGAACCGTTACAAAGCCGCTTGGAATCGCGGATGAAAATCTTCAAATTAAAAGAAGCGCTGGAAAAGCTCGAAGGCTTTGACGAGATCTATATGGACACGCCGCCGATCCTGAACTTCTACAGCCAGTCCGCGTTAATCGCGGCCGAAAAATGCCTGATCCCGTTCGATTGCGATACCTTTGCCAGAGAAGCCCTGTATTCACTGATGCAGGTGGTGGCGGAAGTCAAAGCCGACCATAACCAGAATCTTGAAGTTGAAGGCATCATCGTCAACCAATATCAAAAACAAGCCAATATGCCCCGTCAGATAGTCGAAGAGCTTATTGCCGAAGGGCTACCGGTATTGGCCGCAATGATCTCGCCATCGGTCAAAGTCAGGGAGTCGCACTCAGAATCAAAACCGCTGGTGCATTATGTTCCCAATCATAAACTGACTGACGAATACCGTGCGTTACATGCGGAGATTCATGGCAGTTAAGCTGTAAGCGCATTCATCGTTCCCGCGCTCCGGCGTGGGAATGCATCCAGTACCGCTCCAGCGGTGAGGAAGCAGATTAGGCGGAAAATATAACAACCCAAGAAAATTGCCGGTTTGGGCTGATTCCCAAGCTCCAGCTTCCCATCCCACGAAACTGGAGATTGGGAACCCGCGCCTTCCCCCGCACAATCACACCACGACCCTTAACACTATGAACAGCGCTACACCCGGCAACTTAAAGCCCTGGCTACTGCCCATCCTATCCGGCGTCCTGATCGGCACCAGTTACATCCCCTTCCCGCCCTGGGCTTCGCTATTCTGTTTCGTTCCTTTATGGATATTCTGGAATCAGCAAACCCGCTTAAAAAACATTTTTCTCGGCGGCATGATCACATCGTTCGTGTTCACGCTGATCGGTTTTAACTGGGTCACTTACCTGTTACATGAATTTGCCCATCTGGACTGGCCTGTAGCGGTTATCGGCATGGTGGTTTATGGCTTGATAGCCCACCTGTTTGTGCCGTTGGCCGGTGTCCTGTGGTTCTGGGGGAGAAACAAATTCCAATGGTCAAAGCGACTTTCGCTGTGGCTGATGGTGCTGATCACTATTCTCTGCGAAGCCTACTCGCTGACCCTGTTCGACTGGAACTTCGGTTATTCCTGGTATGGTGCAAATGTTCCCGTTTACCATTGGGCGGAAGTGATCGGTTTTAGCGGACTCAGCGCCGCGACACTGCTTTGCAACCTGCCGCTTTATATGGCTTGGGAACAGCGCAAACAGAACGCCGGTAAAATCATACTGGCGACTGTCGTGACAGGCTTTATCCTGCTGAATATCGGCGGCCTGTGGCTTAAAAACAGACTGCCGCAACCGGATGCGTCGTTTAAAACGCTGATGATTCAGGCCTATATCGAAAACGCGGAAAAACTGGCCGCGGAATTAGGCAAAGGCTACGGCAAGGAAATATTCAATCGCTACATCACGCTGACCGATAACGCACTCAAAAACCATCAAGACGCCAAAATCGATTTCGCACTGTGGCCTGAAACCGCATTCCCGGCATTGCTGGGCGAGCAATTTAAATTCGATCCCTACCCCGTAGCGCTGGCGGAATTTCTCCATGCCCGACAACTGCCACTGATCACCGGCGCATATAGTGTCGAGGAAGAATCCCGCCTGATTACCAATTCCTTGTTTGTACTGAATAAGGACGGCGAGATAGTACCGCCGCATTACAGCAAATCGATCTTGCTGGCGTTTGGCGAATACATCCCCGGCGAACAGATATTCCCCGAAATCCGCAAATGGCTGCCGCCCACCGGCCATTTTGCCCGAGGCCACGGCCCGACCGATTTGCTGCACTGGAACGGCTATAAAATGGGCGCGCAAATCTGCTACGAAAGCCTGTTCCCCGGATTCACCCGCTCACTGGCGGAACTCGGCGCACAATTCATCGTCAACGTCACCAACGACTCCTGGTACGGCGCATGGCAGGAACCCTACCAGCACATGTACATGACCTTGGCGCGCGGCGTGGAATTTCGCCGTCCGGTATTGCGCGTCACCAACACCGGCATTTCCACGGTATCGCTGGCATCGGGAGAAATCCTGGAACGCTCGCCGATACATCAGACTTGGGCAGGCCTATACGAAGTGCCTTATTTGAAGAACCCGCCTGCCACTTTCTACCAAAACTGGTTCTGGCTGGTACCGGGCTTATTGTGGGGGGCGTTGGTTTTGTTGCTAGGAATCGGGTTTGTAAATCGATTGGGTAATAACGACACTCGCAGTGCGCGCAATTAGTGCTGATCCTGAAATCGATGAAGAGCGAAGACTGGAGACTTATCCGGTGTGCGCGTTTACAAGTTTCGCCTATCGAACCTGCCTACAGGCTTACCGCATCCTCGACGAAAACAACCTGAAGCGGCTAATTTTCGGTCCACACGAAAATTTTTATCGAGACCTCAAGCGACTCGATGAATGATAGATGACGTAACCCGGCATTTTCCATCATCGGATACTCCCTACCCCCAATTATTTCAAACTGCATCGCCTAAATTTTACCTTTACAGTAGCAAAGGACACGACATTACCTGCCGAATGCAAAGTCACTCCCAGTAGCCTTACCATATTCTCCCAACGCAATACTACGATCACCCGATAGGTAATAGCACCTATTGATTGAAAAAATTGAACTCTCTATCCTACAGAAACCTATCCAAAACTAACTTTGTTTTAGGTTTATGCGCGTTAGATTTGAATTTTCATTTACCTAAAGCGATTTATTGCGCCATTTTCGGCTTAGATTGAGGGATAAAATGATGCTTAGAAAATTAACAATGGAAGCGTGGATACTTTATCTAAAGATATTAAACGCCGAACTCATCTCGGATTTTTCAATCAATTGCATGGATAGGCAGTACAGACTAGCGGACCGGGCTTATTACAGATACAGACGGCGGCGAGCATCAGATGCTTAAATAACGACGACAGCCGGAAAAGACGTTTACGCTGCTGAAACAGCTTCTTATAGGTGGATTTTTACCTTGAGCTGCCCGGCCAATGCCGCATAGAAAACGACAGGCAATAAAAAAGAGCTTGTCAGATTGACTAAGCCCTTGATTTTTATGGTGCCTCGGGCCGGAGTCGAACCGGCACGTCCTTACGAACGAGGGATTTTAAGTCCCTTGCGTCTACCAATTTCGCCACCGAGGCATCGATAACTTTGGTAAGCCGCGTATTATATAGCAACAAAAAAAATAAACTAGACCTATATCCAAAAAAGGTTACGTCCGACTTAAATACAGCACTTAACGAGGGCGAAAGGCTGGGCGCATGAAGGGGCTGGCGGACGGCCAATAGTAACTCCCCCAATAATAAGGATAACCGCCATAATAGGGGTTGTAACCATAGCCGTAGCCGAAACCATCGTAACGATTGTCGTACACATAAACCGGCCACAGGTGAATGGCCGTGGCTGAAATCAACGGTAAACGCATCACTTTTTTTGCCTATCGTGCGCTCAAGATCGCCTGCAAGCGTTCCCGCAACAGTAATTTTCGTGTTTACGGTGTAAACAGCCGGGTCGAGAAACTCGGGACTTTTAATAACGAATCGCCCCTCATTCGGCTGATCCACCTGCGGCTTACCGCCGCTGTCGAGAGGATAATACAGCACCTGCACCAGGCTGAAATTTTGTTCATTTTCCACATTAATAATAAGACCACCCCAACGCACCGGCGCATCCTTATAATTGGAAATCTTCTGGACTGCCTGGGAATAGGAAATATCAAACTGCGGGGGATTTTTTATCGCCAGCGGCAAATTCGAGCAAGCATTCAACAATAAACAGATGAGTAATAAGTACCGTCTCATATTCTTTCTCCTGATATTTACAGATTTTCAATCGATATTTCCTGATCCTACTTAATCAAAAAAACGGCGATAAGTCTATTGTTGAAGATACCTATTCCTGCAACTCCATCAGATTGCAGTACAATAAGCCCCTTGTCCAACCGTTCGCCCGCCCCTTATGAATAAACAAAAAAAACTGCTACGCTCCGATATACGCTACGAATGTGGCGACGCTTTTTATGAGCGTGGGCGTAACTATTTTGAAAAAGGCATGGTGATCAATCTCACCGTTGCAAGCGAAGGCGCTCTTTTTGTACAACTCAATGCCGCCGTTAAAGGCAGCCAAAAAGATCCGTATCGGCAAAATATTCGCATCGTCTGGCGGCCGGACTATAGCGCGGCAGAAATTGAAGGCGACTGCACTTGCCCTATCGGCTATAACTGTAAACATGTTGCCGCTGTTTGCCTGATGTATCAAAATGCCAAGCAAGGCCTTTCTGCACCGAATACAAAATCCAGCTGTCTGGATTGGCTCGACAGCCTTCATGAGCAAGCGCCGGGGCAGCACGACGCCCATCAGGATTTCATCGCTTACATCCTCAAGCCCGGCAACGCAAAACACGAATTCACCATTGAATTTCTAATCACCAAAGCAAAGAAAACCGGCGGTTTGAATAAAGGCAGAAGAACGACCTTAAACAACCTCCGCTACAGCTATTCCTACCTCAATTACGTTCAACCGGAGGACCAGGAAATTGCCAAACTGCTGACTGCACTTAACCCCGCTTTTAAGGATGAACCTCTGATTGCCGGCGCTACCGGCTATTTAGCCTTGTCCAAATTGCTGAAAACAGGTCGGCTGTTCTGGCAAGACACAGAGCAAGCGCCGTTAATTAAAAGCGCCAACCGCGATTTAAAATTTAACTGGCGGACAGCCGACAACGGCGCTTATCAATTAGCTGTCGAAATCGACCCGCCTGCAATCCTGCTGCTGACCGATCCGCCGCAATACCTGGACGACGTTTTGGGTGCGATAGGTGCAATCAACACCCACAACCTCTCGACCGATCAACTTAAAAACATCCTGGCCGCCCCCCTCATTCCTCCCGAATATGCCGATGAATTCAGCCAACGCCTGATTATTGAACACCCCAGCCTGCCGCTACCCGCTCCCAAAAAAGTCGAGTTGATCGAAACCGATCAGCTGACGCCTGCGCCCAAACTATTGCTGTTCGGCCATCAGGTCTCGCCCCAACAGTACACTCATTTTATGGCGGTCGGTTTCAATTACGGCGAATGGACCATTTCCGCAATCCCCCCGGAAGACTACAGCGTGGTAAAAACCGAACAGGGACTGGTGCGGATTAAACGCGACGCGGAAACCGAACAGCGGGCAATACACCGTCTGACCGACCACGGCTTTGCCCCCGCCCCTGCCGTGCAGATCGGCGCACAAGAACTGTTTTTATACAGCCCGGCACAAAGCGTAATGGACAGCGCCGCACGCTGGGGAGACTTTCTCCAAAACACCCTGCTGGAACTGGAGCGGGACGGCTGGATTATCGACATTGATGAAAGTTTCCTGCTTAACTTCCAGACCGCCCAAAACTGGGACGCCCAAATCAGCGAAAGCCAGCAAGACTGGTTTGAAATGCGCTTTACCATAGAAGTTGACGGCCAGCCCCTGCCGCTACTGCCGTTGATTATGCCGGTACTGGAAAACTATGACCCGGAAAACCTGCCGGAAATACTCAGCATCCCGATGGGCGAGCACAGCTACCTGAATTTACCCAGCGACAAGATCAAACCGTTCCTGAACGTGTTGATCGAGCTGTTTAACAGCAGCACTCTGGGCAAAGACGGCTCGCTGAAACTGTCCCGATTTAACGCCGCCGCGCTGGCCGACCTGGAAGAGCAAAACCAGGGCTTGTTCAGCATCAACGGCGGAAAAGAATTGCGGGAACTGGGACAAAAACTCAAAAACTTTACCGGCATTGAAGATGTGGCACTGCCTGTCAACTTGCAGGCGGAACTGCGCCATTACCAGCAGCAAGGGCTCAACTGGCTGCAATTTTTACGGGAATATAAATTCTGCGGCATACTCGCCGACGACATGGGTCTCGGCAAAACCATACAGACCCTCGCCCACCTGTTGCTCGAAAAACAAGCTGGACGAATGGGCCTGCCCAGCCTGATCATCGCGCCGACCAGCCTGATGAGCAACTGGCGACGAGAAACCGAACGCTTCACCCCCGACCTGAAAATCCTGATCCTGCAAGGCACCGAACGCAAACAGTTGTTCTACAAAATCAGGGACTACGACCTGATCCTGACCACCTACCCGTTACTGTCCCGAGACGAAGAAACCCTGCTGGAGCACGAATATCATTACCTGATTCTGGACGAAGCCCAGACCATCAAGAATCCGCTGTCCAAAGCCGCGCAATTGGTTCGCCGCATTAAATCGAATCACCGGCTTTGCCTGACCGGCACCCCGATGGAAAACCATCTGGGCGAACTGTGGGCGCAATTCGATTTCCTGATGCCGGGCTTTCTTAGCGACAGCGCCACGTTTAAAAAACGCTACCGCACACCTATTGAAGTACATGGCGATAGCGAGCAAAGAGCGCGGCTGTCACACCGAGTTGCCCCGTTTATGCTGCGCCGCACCAAGCAGGAAGTCGCCACCGAATTACCGCCTAAAACCGAAATCATCCGCTCCGTACCGCTGTATCCAAAACAGACCGCTTTATACGAGAGCATCCGCCTGACCATGGAGAAAAAAGTCCGCGATGCAATTGCCCAAAAAGGCCTGTCGCGCAGCCACATCACCATCCTGGATGCCTTGCTTAAACTTCGCCAAACCTGCTGCGACCCGCGCACCCTGTCGCTAAAGGAAGCGCAAAAAGTGCAGGAATCCGCCAAACTCGACCTGCTGATGGAGCTATTGCCGGAACAGCTGGAAGAAGGCCGCCGGATTTTGGTGTTCTCTCAATTCACACGGATGATTGGGCTGATTGAAAATGAACTAAACGACATGAAAATCGGCTATGCCAAACTGACCGGCCAAACCCGCAATCGCGACGAAGCCATCGAACGGTTTAAAAGCGGCGAGGTGAATGTGTTCCTGATCAGCCTGAAAGCGGGCGGGGTCGGCCTAAACCTGACCGAGGCCGATACCGTGATCATATACGATCCGTGGTGGAACCCCGCCGCAGAAAGCCAGGCCGCAGACCGCGCTCATCGAATAGGCCAGGACAAGCCGGTGTTCGTCTACAAACTCATTACCGAAAATACCGTGGAAGAAAAAATCATCGCCATGCAGGACAAAAAGCGTGCGCTGGCCGAAGGCATTTACAAAGGCGGGGCAAAAGAGGAATCCTTGAAGCTGACAGCGGAGGATTTGACGGCTTTGTTTGAGCCGTTGTGAGGCAATTGTGCATTAATGGGCTAGGCCGGAATAAAAGGTATTATGAATAACAAACCCATCGAAATCCTCAAAACCATTTTCGGTTATGACAAATTTAGAGGCCAACAGCAGGACGTCATCGAGCAGCTGATAGCCGGGCAGGATGCCTTGGTGCTGATGCCGACCGGCGGCGGCAAGTCGTTGTGCTACCAGATTCCGGCCCTGATCCGGCCCGGCGTAGGCATCGTCATTTCCCCGCTGATCGCGTTGATGCAGGACCAAGTCAGCGCCTTGCTGCAACTGGGTGTAAAAGCCGCTTTCCTCAACTCAACCTTATCGCTTGAAGAATCCCGAAGAATCGAGCAGCAGTTGCTTAACGGCGAGCTGGATTTGCTGTACATCGCACCGGAACGATTGACCTCGGCGCGCACCGGCGCACTTTTCGAACGCATCAAAATCGCCCTGTTTGCGATTGATGAAGCGCACTGCGTTTCCCAATGGGGCCACGATTTCCGGGTCGATTATCTGCAGCTGTCACTGCTGCATGAGCGTTTTCCGGACATTCCCCGTATCGCGTTGACCGCAACCGCCGACGACAAAACCCGCGAAGAAATCAAATTACGCCTGAATCTGGAGCAGGCACAGCTTTATCTTAGCGGTTTCGATCGTCCCAATATCCGTTACCGGATCGTGCAAAAACAAAATGCCCGCGATCAGCTGATCGATTTTATTCGCGCCGAACACGCAGGAGATTCAGGCATTGTGTATTGCCTGTCGCGCAAAAAAGTCGATGCCACCGCGGAATGGCTCAGAACCAAAGGCGTCAACGCCCTCCCCTATCACGCCGGGATGGACGCCGGATTGCGCGCCAAACACCAACACCAGTTTTTAATGGAAGAGGGTTTGGTGATTGTCGCGACCATCGCGTTCGGCATGGGCATCGACAAGCCCAATGTCCGCTTTGTCGCGCATCTGGATTTGCCCAAAAGCGTTGAAGCCTATTACCAGGAAACCGGCCGGGGCGGGCGTGACGGCTTGCCCGCCGACGCCTGGATGGCTTACGGCTTGCAGGATGTGATCACGCTACGGAAAATGCTGCAAGACTCCAATGCCGATGAAGCCCACAAGCGCATTGAATACCACAAACTCGATGCGATGCTGGCCTTATGCGAGCAGGTTCATTGCCGTCGCCAGGCTTTGCTCGGTTATTTCGGCGACCTGCTTGAGCAGCCCTGCGGCAATTGCGACACCTGCCTGGAGCCGGTCAATACCTGGGACGGAACGGTAGCAGCCCAGAAGGCGCTGTCCTGCATCCATCGCACCCAGCAACGCTACGGCGTCGGCTATCTGATCGATGTATTGCGCGGCAAGGCTACCGAGCGGATTGTCAAAGCCGCTCACGACAAGCTATCGACCTTCGGCATAGGCGTTGATATTGAAGAACAGCAATGGCATTCGGTGTTCAGGCAACTGGTCGCACGGGGACTGGTCGCCGTGGATTTCGACCGCTTCGGCGCGTTGCAGCTGACCGAATCCTGTCGACCGATTTTGCGCGGCGAACAGCAGCTGATGTTGCGCAAGGATTTGAAAGCCGAGAAAGTTAAAGGCAGCAAAAAAACCGGCCGGGAGTTCGCTAAAACCGACGATACCCTGTTGTGGAATGCCTTGCGCGCCAAGCGCAAGATGATCGCCGATGCCCAGGATGTGCCGCCCTATGTTATTTTTCATGATGCAACCTTGATGGCAATGCTGGAAGCCAAACCGACCAATCGTCAGCAAATGGGCCTGCTGTCCGGTATCGGCGAACGCAAACTGGAACTTTACGCCGATGAATTCCTGGCGGTGATCAGCGAATTTGTCGACATCAACAAAAACGGGCCGATCGGCCTGTCGGATACGATGGCCGAATCGGTAGCCTTATTCCGGCTGGGTTACAGCGTCAAGCAGATCGCCCAGCAACGAGAGCTGCAAGACACCACCATATACGGGCATCTGGCCCAGTCCCTGGAGCAAGGGATGCTGGTACTGGCCGATGTCGTTGAATTGCCCGAACAGGAAATCAGCCGGATAGAGGAAGCTATTATCAACTTGCCCGAAGACCAGCGGAACGCGCTTAAGCCGGTTTATGAGCTGTTTGAGGGGCAATACAGTTATGGGGTTTTGCGGTGTATCAGAGCGGCTTTGCAGCATCAGACGGGGTGATTGTGGGGGCGACTCAAAATTCTTTATTCACCACGAAGGCACGAAGGACACGAAGTTTTGTAGCGTTCCCAGGCTCCGGCGTGGGAACGCAGTCCGTGACGTGCCAGCGTCGCGTTCAGCAACGAACGCTGGTTCCCAATCTCCAGATTGGGAACCCCAAAGGCGAAGCTCCAGCTTCGCGAAACGGGAAGCTGGAGCTTCCGATACTGAATTCCCAAGCTTGAGCTTGGGAACTAGCACCCGTCTCGCTCAATGAAATTTTCCATCATCATCCCAACCCTGAATGAAGAAAAAACCATAGCCTCGTGTTTGCTTCCGTTGCAGGCGTTACGCAGCAACTGTGAAATCATCATTGTTGACGCCACCGACAACCAGCCGCTTATTGATTACCCCCATGCCCGTTTGGCCGACCAAATCATAAGCTCGGAAAAAGGCCGCGCCCTGCAAATGAACATCGGCGCAAGCCATGCAAGCGGCGACATTTTGATCTTCCTCCACGCCGACACCACTCTGCCCGAACACGCCTTGCAACTGATCGAACAACATCTCGGCAACAAGCAATGGGGACGTTTCGACATTCAATTAAGCGGCAATCATGTCATGTTGAGAGTCATCGCCTGGATGATGAACCGGCGCTCCCGCCTGACCGGCATCGCCACCGGCGATCAAGTGCTTTTTGTCAGGCGGGAAGCATTTTCAGCAGTGGGACAGTATCCCGAAATCGCCCTGATGGAAGACATCGCCATGAGCAAGGCGCTACAAAAAATCAGCCCGCCGATTTGCCTTAACGCCAAAGTCACCAGCTCCGGCCGAAGATGGGAGCGCTATGGCATTTACAGGACTATACTGCTGATGTGGAGTTTGCGCCTGCGTTACTTCTTTGGCGCAGACCCGGAAACATTGACCGCACTTTATTGCAGGGGGCAGTTTTGGAAACCGTAATCCGTTTATCCGTAGCGCTGGGTATTTTCTGCATCATGATCGGCTGGGAATATGTCAGCCCCAGAAGAGTCCAGCACATCAGCCGCAAGCAACGCTGGCCGGTTAACCTGGGACTCGCCGCATTCAACGTGGCGGTCATGCGCTTAAGCCTCGGCGGTCTTGCCTACCTGAGCGCAGTCACCGCCGCAGGCCAAGGTTACGGCTTGTTAAACCGGCTGGCCGCCCCCGAATGGCTGTCGATTATCGCGACCTTGTTATTCCTTGATTTTGCCATTTACTGCCAACACATCGTTTCGCATAAATGGCCGCTGCTTTGGCATTTACATCAGGTGCATCATACCGACCTGGAATTCGACGCCACCACCGCCGTGCGCTTTCATCCGCTGGAGATCATGATTTCGATGCTGTACAAAGTGCTGTGCATTGTTTTGCTCGGCGCGAACCCGTGGGCGGTCATCGCGTTTGAGATTATCCTGAACGGTGCCGCAACCTTTAACCACAGCAACATCAACATCCCGCCGGCGATCGATAAAAAATTGCGTTGGCTGATTATCACCCCGGACATGCACCGCATCCATCACTCGACTCTTCCGGCCGAAACCGACAGCAATTACGGCTTTTCGATTTCCTGTTGGGACAGGCTGTGCAGAACCTATATTGCCGAACCCAGGCAGTCTCAGACGGCTATGGCTATCGGTTTAACGCCTTTCCGCAAGTTGCATGAATTAGGCTTTATGCAACTATTGCTGCTGCCTTTTAAGGCGTTGCGGAAACGGTGATTACGGTCATTCCCCATAAATAGAGATACGGCCCAAACCAGAAAAACGTCATCCCGGCAGGGAATGCCGGGATGACGTGTTGTTTAAATGCCTATGCGTAAAAAATAATCCGTCAATCACCCGTAACCCATCAATCATGACCTACAAATACCCCAACGCCGTCCTGATGATTTTTTGCAAAGCCCCGATTCCCGGCCAGGTTAAAACCCGCTTAATCCCAAAATTAACCGCCGAACAGGCCGCCGAACTTCATACCGAACTCAGCATAAAAACATTGCAACGGGCGACACAAAACAACTTGTGCCCCGTACAACTCTGGTGCTCACCGACAACCGACCATGCTTTTTTTATCGCATCGGCGGCAACCTATCCGATAACGCTCCAGCAACAACAAGGAATCGATTTAGGCGAACGCATGCACCACGCTTTTTGCTCGGCGCTTGCCGACTACTCCCACGCCTTGTTAATGGGCTGCGATTGCCCGTCATTAACCGAACAGGATCTGGAACAAGCACTAACCGCTTTGAATCAGGAAAATAAAGTCGTGATCGCTCCCGCAGAAGACGGCGGCTACGTGTTGGTCGGACTCAACCAACCTCACCCGGAACTCTTTGATAACATGCCCTGGGGAACGGCGCGAGTGCTGGACCAAACCCGCAACCGCATTGAGCACTATAAGCTTCGCCATCACGAACTGAGCGAACAATGGGATTTGGATACGCCGGAGGATTTGGAACGGTATCGGGCGCTTGCCTTAAGCGCTATGCCTTCAGATTTGACCTGATAGCGAGAAATGATTTACTGATGTTACGCATTGTCCGTAACAGATGAGCATGCCCCAGGGCTCTTATCGGAGATTGATATTCTGCGGACAATACGGCCCCATCCGCACCTTTCAAGCCATGCACCCGGCCTCCTTCCAGCGCGCGAACCACTCGGTCAAATCGCGGGTCTCGCCCAGACCGCAGAGACGGCGATCGATGGCGTCCTGGTTGCCCCACACCACCTCGGCCCAGTCGCCACCAGCCACGCGCGATTCGATGTCCTTACAGTAAAGCCCCTTATCACGCTGGACATAGAACCCGTACGTGCGGCAAGCCACCGGGCGATGGAGGTAGACCAGGCAGGCCCCCGCCGACCGGTCCAATAACGGGCAAACGATGGGGCGTGATGACTGCTCGGCCAGCGCGGCGATGTTCCGGCCAATGTCCAGAAGCCGCTCCGGGGGCAGCGCGGCCAGTCCGTCCCGCAGCAAATCCCATTCCTCTGCCGTGAGCCGGGGTACTTCGGCGAGCCGTCGGCAACAGCCGTCGCAGCCCATGCGGCATAGCCAATCGAGATTGTCGTCACGGATAGTTCCTACGCGCGCTTCGATATCAGCATGGAGTTGGGTAAGTGTGTTCATCTGGGTATCCGGCTTTTTTAATCGCGCTTTGAAAAAGCCCTTTATTATGGGCTGAGTAATAATAGAACTGACATTTCGAATGACCGGAATAATACCCTAAACCGACATTGGCCGTTTAAGGATCTAAACCGATAGACTGTCTTGGCTTGAAAATAGCCGGTTAATGCATAACCAATTTTTAAAGCGCCCCATGGAGCGGTTAAATCCAAATCAAATAGAGCTTCAACAATCCTAGACGCAAGACTTAATTAAGACTAATATCAGACTCACCCGTTTAACCAAAAGCGCCACATATCATGCCCATCAGTTACCTTAAGAGCCACATAGCAGAGATTGCCAGAGACCTTTCGGAAAGCCGCGAGCCTTTGCCGATCAACCAAAACGGCGAGACTAAGTTTGTTATTATGGATGTGAAGAGCTACGAGGAACAGGAAGAAACGCTTGCTCTGTTGAAAATTCTGGCACTCGGGAACCGCGAGATCGAGCAAGGCAAATTCCGTGATACCGAGGATGTGTTTGCTGAACTGGACGAACAATGAGCATGATATGGGCGATGATTGCTACGAACTGTCTATAAGGCCCGGCCTCCACAGATCACTCAGTTTAGAAAATGGCCTAACGGTACACCTCTCGGCGGTTGCCAATCCGCACCACAAGGATTGTCAAAGCGCCATCTTCAATACTCGAAATAATCCGGTAGTCGCCTACGCGATACTTCCAGAATTCGCCCAAGCGCGATCCCTTCAGGGCTTCACCAATGCAGCGGGGGTCATCCAGAGGTGCGACTCGTTCATTCAGAAACGCGAGGACTCGCCGGGCAAATTGAGGGTCTAGCTGATCAAGGTTTTTCTGTGCCAGCGTTGATAGCTCAACCTTCCATGCCATAGCGTTTCATCACATCGACAAGGGGAACCGTGGAGGATGTACCTGCACGAACCGCTTCAAGCTCCCGCTCTGCCAAATATAAATCTTCGAGGTCATCCAAGTGTTCAAGAACGGCCTCGGTGATGTAATAGGTTTTGCTACGCCCGGTACGGGCCGCCAAGTTTTGTAGTCTGGCTTCTACATCGCTGGGCAACTGAATTGAGATAGCCATAAAGCCTCCTTCGTTGGGTTATGCGATATAAGTATCACCCAACGCTTTAGGACGTACAAGTCTTTTTGCCTGCAAAATAAGAATGACACCCGAGAATCAAACAGCTCCGTTCTCGCGTCCTGGGAGCGATATAATTCCCTGATCTCATCACATCATTGGTCTTGTAAATATTGGCACTTCGAAGCAATTTACGACTTCCATGATCCCTCAATCAACATCCCGGCACTGATACTCGTTTGCAAGCATCAACCCGCCGTAAACCAAATTGGACAAACCCAAATACAAAAAAAGCCGGCCGTAGCCTTCATCTATCGGTATTTGGTTTACCATGCCGTAAAACTCGATTGACCCCATCAGCAGCAACCAAAACAAACCTACCGGTATTAATAGACGATAGTTCCGGCTATAGCTGCAAAAACAGTAGGCGCTAAATTGGCTTAGCGTTAAATAAACCAACATCAAACGCAAGTTGCTGGCCAACGGCCCATAAAGTTCGCTGTTATTTTCAAAAAACAACGAGCTACCGGCTGCCGAAAAAAGACTGACAACCAGTAAAAAAATAACCGCGACATTAAAATTGAGTGCCGACAACAGGCTTAGCCATTGCAGCGTTTTGTGATTTAAAAGTTTGGCGATCATGATCATTTCCATGGAAAAAGATGCCCTTCACAAATACAAGGTTTGAAGGGCATATAGAGGAGGATAGGATGGCCGGGGCTTAGCCTCCGGCCGAATAGGTTAAATTCAAGACGCCGCGAGTTGCGAGTCTTTCGGATTTTTACTACTGCCGCCTTGATCCAGCTCAATCTCGCTGACCAAGGGCTGAGCGTCATCGACAACCGGCTCGGGCGGGGCAATCATCCGTCCCTGCATCAACGCAGCGATCTGGTACTTGTCCAAGGTTTCCCAATCCAGCAGGGCATGGGCCATGTTGTGCAGGATTTCGATATGGTCTTTCAGGATTTGCTCGGCGCGTTGATAGTTGGTATCGATGACATAACGAATTTCCTCGTCGATGACTTGCGCCATTTTCTCGGACATCGGCTTGGCTTGCGGCCCCATATAGCTGCCTTCGCTATCGCCGTAATCCATGGGGCCGAGACGATCCGACAAGCCCCATTTGGTCACCATGTTGCGCGCCAATTGCGTCGCGCGTTCAATGTCGTTGGACGCGCCGGTGGTAACTTTGTTTTTGCCGTAAATCAACGCTTCCGCGACCCTGCCGCCGAACAGGCTGGAGATTTGGCCTTCCAGCTTATCTTTGTTGGCACTGTATTGGTCGCGCTCCGGCAGGAACATGGTAATGCCCAATGCGCCGCCGCGCGGCATGATGCTGACTTTGTAAACCGGGTCATGATCGGGCACGATCCGGCCGACAATCGCATGACCGGCTTCGTGATAAGCGGTCATCAGCAGATCGTCACGGCTCATCACCATAGTCCGTTTTTCCGCGCCCATGATCATTTTGTCGCGGGCCTTGTCAAGGTTGTTCATGGTCACCTCGCACTGATTGCTGCGCGCGGCAAACAATGCGCCCTCGTTAATCAGGTTGGCCAGCTCGGCGCCGGAAAAGCCCGGCGTGCCGCGCGCCAGATCGTTGATGTTGACGTCATCGGCCAGCGGTACCTTGTCGGCATGCACTTTGAGGATTTGCTCGCGGCCCTTGATGTCGGGCAAGCCGACCTGCACCTGGCGATCGAAGCGGCCCGGTCTCAGCAAGGCTTTGTCGAGCACGTCGGCGCGGTTGGTCGCAGCGATCACAATGATGCCTTCGTTGCCGCTGAAACCGTCCATTTCGACCAGCAACTGATTCAGGGTTTGTTCGCGCTCGTCATTACCGCCGCCCGTGCCGCCGTTGCCGCGATGCCGTCCGACCGCGTCGATTTCGTCGATAAAGATAATGCACGGCGCGCGCTTTTTGGCTTCGACGAACATGTCCCGCACCCTTGATGCGCCGACGCCGACAAACATTTCCACGAAATCGGAACCGGAGATCGAGAAGAACGGCACCCCGGCTTCACCGGCAATGGCTCTGGCCAGCAGCGTTTTACCGGTGCCCGGCGGGCCGACCATCAACACCCCGCGCGGTATCTTGCCGCCCAGCACTTCGTATTTGCCGGGATCTTTAAGAAAATCGACCATTTCCGCCACATCCTGTTTGGCTTCCTCGACCCCGGCGACATCGCTAAATCGCACCTTGATCTGGTCTTCGGCCATTAACTTGGCGCGGCTTTTACCAAAGCCCATTTGTCCGCCGGACCCGCCCATTTGCTGCTTGCGCATGAAGTAAACCGCCAAGCCGATCAACAGCAGCATCGGCGCCCAGGAAATCAGGATCTGGGTAAAAGTCGAAGTCACTTGCGGCTTTTCCACCTTGATTTTCACGCCGTATTCCAACAGCTCGTCTATCAGGCGCGGGTCGTTGGGGTTGTAAGTGTTAAACCGTTCGCCGTTGCTGCGACGCCCCTCTATATTAGCGCCGCTGATCACCACCTCAGAGATACCGCGACTGCGTATGCTCTCGATAAAATCCGAATAAGGCACGGCATAGTTTTCCTCATAATCCGGGGCGGTGCGGTTGACGATGCCAAATAACACCGCGCCGATCACGCAAAGTCCCACGATACGAAAAATATATATTTTCATGGCTTTTGCCTCTCCGCCTGATCGTTAATTTTCATTGGAAAAGTATTTGAAAAAATCGGAATCCGGCTTTAATACCAAGGTATCCTGAGTTTTTTCAAACGCGGTCTGATAGGCCTGCAAGCTGCGGTAGAAGGCGTAAAACTCGGCGTTTTTACCGAAGCTTTTCGCATAAATATCCGCGGCCCCGGCATCGCCTCGACCGCGAATATTTTCCCCATCGCGCCGGGCATTGGCCAGCATCACCTGTTTTTGCTTGTCGGCTTCGGCGCTGATTTGCTCGGCGGTCTCCGCACCTTGCGAGCGAAATTCCCGCGCCACCCGCTCCCGTTCGGCGCGCATCCGCTGATACACCGAATTGCTGACTTCCTGCGGCAAATCGATGCGCTTGATGCGAATATCGATCAGCTCGATCCCGAACTTGGCGGCCACCGGCGATAGTTTGCTCAGCAAGGTGCGGCGCAGTTCGCTGCGGTCTTCGGAGATCAGCTGCTTGATGGTGCGAATGCCGAATTCACTGCGCATCGCATCCTTCATGATTTGGTCGAGGCGTAAATTGGCTTGATATTCATCGCCGCCGACCGTCGTGTAAAAAAGACCCACATCACCGATTTGCCACTTGGCAAACGAATCAACAATCACATTCTTCTTTTCGGAGGTAAGAAAACGCTCGGACTTGGCATCCAAGGTCAGCACACGCGCATCAAATGTACTGACATTATTAATAATGGGGGTCATAACATGGAGCCCCGGCTTAAAGTCTGAGACGACCCTTTCACCAAGACGAAACAAGATGGCTTTTTCATGTTCCTGGACATAAAAAACCGATAGATAAGCCAGTATTAACAGACTGAAACTGGCGGGCAACAAGATGTGTGTTCTGCTCATGGTTTGCTCCGGCTGGGACGTAAGGCGTTAGCGGCCGATTTTTGGCCGTTATTTTTGTCAATTACGGCAGGTTCGGCCATTATTTCCGTTTCCGGCGATTTGCTCTCTGCCGCAGGGTGCGAGGCCGGGTTTTGCAAAGGCATATACAACTGCGGTGCAGTTTGCCCGGCATCGACAATGACCTTATTGGTGCTGCTGAACAACTTTTCCCTGGCTTCCAGATACAAGCGTTTGCGGGTAATGGCCGGGGCTTTTTCATATTCGACCAGCAATTGGTCGAAACGCTCGGTTTCGCCTTTGGCTTTGGCGATTTTTTCCGCTTCGTAGGCTTCCGCTTCCAGCAACAAGCGGGACGCCGCGCCGCGCGCTTTGGGGATGATCTCGTTGCTGTAGGCTTCGGCTTCATTGATCAAGCGCTGCTTGTCTTCCCGTGCGCGGATCGCGTCTTCGAAAGCGCCCTGCACTTCCTCCGGCGGCTGGACATCCTGCAGGTTGACGCTGGCAATAATGATCCCGGCCTTGTAATCATCCATGGCGGCCTGAATGTCGCGTTTGATCTGCGCGACAATCTGGCTACGGCCTTCGGTCAGCACAAAGTCCATGTTGTTAGCGCCGATCACCGCGCGCTCGACGCTTTCGGTCAGCTGCTTCAGCGTTGCTTCGCTGTCCTTGACGTTAAAAAGATAATCCCCGGCATTGTTAATCTGGTATTGCACGGCGAGACGCACATTGACGATGTTTTCATCGGTGGTCAGCATCAGCGACTCTTGCGGAATGGTCGCCGCCTTACTGCCCCGTCCGGCGTCCCGGTAACCCACTTCAATAAAACGTTGCTGCTCGACATTAACAATCGTGATTTTCTCGATCGGCATGGGCAGATGCCAATGCAGTCCCGGCCGGGTCGTTTCGCTGTAAGCGCCGAAGCGGGAAACCACGCCGCGATTGCCCTCATCAATAATGTAAACGCCGCTCGCCAGCCACATCAGCAACAGGCCGCCGCTGGCAATGCCGCCTATTTTCGATAGCGACAATTGATTTTTATGGCTGACAAAGTAGTCGGCCGATTTCCGGTAAAAGGCTTTCCAGTGTTTTTCAAACTCAAACTTCCAGTCCGGCTGCTGGGTTTGTTTGGTGGTGTGTTTTTCTGATGACATAATCACTCCTCCTGTTGCTGTGGCGCGATCTGGTTTTAGTAGCTGTCGTTAGGCTCAAGGAACAGCATCAGGTCGTAACCGAACTGGTTTTTAAGTTTTTTTAACGCGTCGTTTTGTATCTGCCTGACTCTCTCCCGGCTTACCTGTAGTTGATCGGCAATGGCCTGCAAGGTCATTTCCGTGTGATTTTTCAGTCCGAAACGCATGTTGAGAATCGCCGCTTCCTTGTCCGGCAACGTCGCGACTACCTGGTCGAGATACCGGCCCAAACTGCGATCGATCAACTCATCCAGCGGCAGTGCAAATTGCCGTTGTTTCATACGCGCCATCAGCGCCTGGCCTTCGTCTTCTTCGTTATCTTCGACCGCATCCAGCGAATGGGTGGCTTGGTAATAACTCCTGATGGTTTTGATTTCGTCTTCGCTTAAATCGCAAAGACTTTTCAATTGTTCGATACTGGGCCAGCGCTCGGTTTGCAGATAAGTGTTGCGCATCGCCTCAAATAGGGCGCTCGCCCTTTCCGCCAACGCTACCGGCAGACGCACGATTTTTTCCTGTTTAACGATCAGCCGTGAGATAGCCTGTTTAATCCAGGGAATCGCATAGGTTGAAAACTGATAGCCGCGATAAGGATCAAACCGTTCCACTGCTTTGATCAGGCCGACCACGCCCTCCTGAACCAAATCGTCAAAGCTCAGCACCGTGGTTTTGTGTTTATTGGCGACAAATGCCACCAAACGAATATTAGCGGCGATCATTTGCTGTCTAAGCCGTTGCAAGTCTTGGGCGGCTTGCTCGAGCTTGATCAGGTACTCTGGCCTATGATTGGCCGTGGACCGGCACAAAGCGGATACTTCAATTAAAAAACCGGGTAAAAAATGCAGACTGGATAACGAAGACCTGGCAGCGGGATTGTCCAACAAATACTGCACAGCCTGACCAAGATTAGGCTGTACAAAATTAGCACCTTGTACAATAATCGACTCGACTGTTTTATCGCTGACGATTTCAGAAACATCCAAGCCATGGTTTAAATTAAACAGCCACTGGGTGAGCAAAAGCGCCGAAGCACGATCTTCTGCCAACAACAACGACAGTAGATTCTGCCTGGCCTGCTCCATAGCCTCAGCAACAGTGGCATTAACGAGGGTATTCATAAATTGCTCCAATTGAACAAAGATTCATTGAAAAACATACTCCGCCGAATTAAGGGTGTTAAATGATCTTTATTCATGGCGGTATTTATAAATTTTGTGGGATGCCCAGCGTTTCAATTCATCAAGAAGCTGGGTACTCGAATGTCTTCCTGTAGGTCAGCAGCCTGTCTGGCCCGCCCTCCCTGAACTCAGCAACAACGGAAGGTTCTGCTTCGTTTACTGAAGCGGTTGGATGAGCAACATCGAGTGCAACTTCTATCATGGCTTGATCCGTTAATGTTTTTAAGCTGGCGTTAAAATTACTCCAAATGTACAATATTTGTCAAACTATTTTCCGTGCAAAACATAAACAATGTATTCAATTAAAGCGATCACCCTTTTGACCGGACTGCCCGCCGAAACCCTGCGGGCCTGGGAACGCCGTTACGCGAGCATTACCCCGGCGCGTAGCGACAACGGCCGCCGCCTGTATTCGCAACAGGATATGGAAAAACTGACGCTGCTTGCCCAACTGACCCGCAACGGCCACACCATCAGCAAAATCGCCGGTTTGAATTGCGAGGCGTTGCGCGACCTGCAACGGCAAACACAAGCCCCGCACAAAGATTCGGCGCATCCGCTGCCGGACCGGATTATCGAAGCCCTCCTGGACTATCGTATTGACCGCTGCGAGCAGCTGTTGAAGCGCGCCTTGGTGGCTAGCGAGCCCTTGGAATACGCTCGTGACATTTTATTGCCCGCGCTGAAAAAAGTAGGTGAACTTTGGCATCAAGAAAAATTGAGCATCGCCCAGGAACACATGTTTACCTGTTGCGTCAATCGCATCGTGCTGAGCATGGTCAACAACCTGCAAAATGCATCGGCGAACAGCCCGGCCATGCTGTTCGCCACCCCGAGCGATGAACCCCATGAATGCGGCATTCTGTTGAGCTGCTTGCTGGCGGCCGTTCAGCAATACCGCTGCTTTTTCCTGGGTGCGAATTTGCCCGGCAAGGATATTGTCGAAGCGATCCACCATTTGCAACCCGACATCATCGTCATCGGTTTGGTGAAAACGCCGCCGGAACCGACAACCATTGAACAGTTGCAAATCGTCGTCGCGGCAAAAGAAGCGGCAGCCTCGACTGTCTGGATAGGCGGCGATGGCGCCCGATACTGGCATCAACATTCCGCATCGCCCAACTGCGAACTGATCACAGACATCGATCATTTTTACAATAAAGCCCAACAGTGGATGCTGTTGGATAAGGCTTAAAACGCACTTCGCGCTGGGCAATCAAACAATAGGCATCGCAATATTTCAAGTTGCAGCAATCATAGACTGCAATATAAGCATTTGTATAATAATGACTTTCTATGGAACAATAGGTTTTTGCTATACCTTCGTGTTTATTCTGGAGCAGTACTCCTGGCAATGCAGCGAATCTGACATTTTGGGCAGCCTGAGAGCAGGGTTCATCATTTTCACAGCACGGCCCGGCAGTCGATACTGCCGGATAAGATTTAACACAATGCCTTTTAGTCCAGTCATTCGCCGCTTCGATTCGGAATGCGCCGACATGATGAATTCGGTATAATTAACAAACAATTAGATCAAGAATGCAGCTCAACTTAAATTTAACCCCGCCATGAAAGACGCCCAAATATCCCGACTTAAAAAGCTGTTTGAACTGAGTTTGACGTTATCGGGCGACCCCATGGAAATTTTCCAGCATGCGGCCAAACTGATCGGTGAATTGCTGGAAGTCAAGCTTGTTTGCCTGTCCGAAATACAAGGGGAGCGGCTTAATTTCCTGGCCGTGTATATAAATGGGGAAATATACGAAAATGCGGGGTCATGCTTGCTGGCAAGCACCCCTTGCGCAACGGTTGAGGAGACGAAAGATATTAGAGTCTATAACCAAGTAAAAGAACTTTTCCCCGAAGCGGCTTTTCTTCAAGACCATAACGCCGTTGCTTACTGTGGGTTTCCTTCTTTGGATAATCACGGAAAAGTGGTGGCTATCACTTGCCTGCTGGACGATAAAACGCATGATTTTACCAATGAGGATCAAGAGGTTCTGCACATCATCGGCCAGCGCATCGGCATGGAGATCGAGCGGAAGCGTAATCTTGAAGAAAAAGAACGGGTCAGTGAAGTTCTTCGATTAAACGAAGACAGGCTGTATCAAGCTACCCTCGTCTCCGGGACCGGTGTTTTCGAACAAACTTATGGTAACGATTCGATCTATTGTTCCCCTGAACTGCGTACCCACTTTGGATGGGACGCCGATGAACTCGTGACTACGCAGACATTTACCGACAGCATTTATCCTGACGACCGGAAGCGGGTTATCGAAGCTATCCGGCATGCTCAAAATTCATCCGGAAACGGTCTCCTCGACATCGACTACAGGATTTTTCGCCGGAATGGCGAAGTGGGGTGGCTGGCAACGCGGTCGCAAACATTCTTTGAGACCGATGGAGACGTCTCCCGAGCTGTTCGCACCGTAGGCGCTGTACGCGACATTACCAAGAAAAAACTTGCGGAACAGGAACAGCGTATTTTCGCTACTGCATTTCAAACGCAGGAAGGCATTATCGTTACCGATGCCAACCAGATTATTGTCCGGGTCAATCAAGCCTTTACAATCATCACCGGCTACTCAACGGAAGAAGCGATCGGTAACAAACCCTCCATGCTTAAATCCGGCCGTCACGATAGTTTTTTCTACCATGCCATGCACAAGACATTGCACAGCGAGGGCTACTGGCAAGGTGAAATTATGGATCGACATAAGGACGGGCGCATCTACCCAAAGTGGCTGACAATTACTGCCGTTAAGGACAGTGACGATAAAACCACGCATTATGTCGGCAATTTTTCTGACATTACCGAACGCAAACGCGCCGAGGAACATATTCACTATCTGGCGAATTTCGATTGGCTTACCGGATTGCCGAACCGCACCCAGCTGAATGATCATCTTAAATATGCCCTCAGCCTGGCGAAGCGCAGCAACGGTCATTTGGCCTTGATGTTTCTCGATCTCGACCATTTCAAAGACATCAATGACTCGCTCGGCCACAGCATCGGCGATGCCTTGTTGATCAAATTGGCCAAGCGTTTGCGTGCCGCGCTACGTGAGGAAGATACGGTGACGCGCCTGGGCGGGGACGAATTCATTTTGTTATTACCCGGCGTCGATGCCATCGGCGCGGCGCATGTTGCGCAAAAGTTACTGGATACCATTGCCGAGTCTTATCGGATTGAGCACTACGACCTCATCCTTACGGCATCGATTGGCATTGCGCTCTATCCCGAAGACGGCGAGGATCTGGAAGCGCTCTCCAAAAGCGCCGATGCCGCCATGTATCGCGCCAAACAGGAAGGACGCCAATGCTATCGTTTCTTTACCCAGGAGATGCAAGCGCGCTCGGCACGCAATCTGCAATTGGTCAATGCGTTGCGCCATGCGCTTGATCGCAGCCAATTACAAGTGCATTACCAGCCGCAAATTTCGATGCGCGACGGGGCCATTATCGGGGCGGAAGCCTTGCTACGCTGGCAGCATCCTGAATTGGGCATGGTGTCTCCGGCAGAATTTATTCCTGTCGCGGAAGGCAGCGGGCTGATCCTGCCGATCGGCGAATGGGTATTACGGTGCGCCGTGCGGCAGGCAAAAGCCTGGATGAATGAAGGTTTCGGCCCGTTGATTATGGCCGTGAACCTGTCCGCGGTGCAGTTTCGTCATCCCGACCTGCCCGAGCTGGTCACCCGCATACTCGACGAAGAGGGCTTGCCGCCCGAGTATCTGGAACTGGAGTTGACCGAAGGCGTGGCGATGCACAACCCGCAAAGCGCCATCGCCGTAATGAACAATTTGCAAGAGCGCGGCGTTCGTATGTCGATCGATGACTTCGGTACCGGCTATTCCTCACTGAGCTATCTGAAAAAATTCAAGGTATATAAGCTCAAGATCGACCAGTCCTTTGTACGCGACATCAGCACCGACCCGGAAGACAAAGCGATCGTCAGCGCCATTATCAACTTGGCGAAGAGCCTTGGCCTGAAAACCATTGCCGAGGGCGTGGAAACGGAAGGGCAGCAAGCGTTCCTGCGCGAACAGGGTTGTGATGAGATGCAAGGTTATCTGTTCAGCAAACCGGTATCGGCTGAGCAGTTTGATGCATTGCTGAAGCAGGGCTTTGCTGCTTGATCGTTTTGAGACAGCAAGTCCCTGTCAGACAAGCTTCAGTAAAGGCTTCATCCACGCCGAACGCTATATTAACCCATTGTATTTATTATGGAAGCTTTCCAAAAAACAGGTTCTATAGGGACAAAACCATGCGATTTTTTTCGCATTTTTTGTCATCAACACTCTTTAACCCTCCTTTTTTAAACCGTTTAGCCCGGCAAATCCCAGCACAAAAACCAATAAGCCGCCGGCAATCATCACCAGTATTTTAGTCACCGGAATACCCACCAGAAAGATAAGGCTCTGTTGCCGACTCTTACCGGAACCCTCCTGCAAGGTCACATTAAGCCTGTAGACACCGCGCTGTTCAATGGTTTGCGAAATCGAAGCCAGACCTGTCCCGATAGGCTGCGCAGGCTGCTGTTTAATCACGGTAAAAGCCTCGGCGGGATTTAGCCACGAAGTCAATGCCGCCAACTCCAGTGTAACCAAGGTCTTTTCCTGCCCTTCCGCCAACGGTTCCACCGCCAGCACTATTTGTCCAAGCTCAGGAAAAAAATGACAGAAGTGCTTGCCTTCCAGCTCGGGCTGAAACTGGTAACCGCTGATTCGCAATCGGGTATCGCCCACAGTCAGAAAACAACTATTGTCGTGATCGACCCCGGCATGAGCAAATACCGGTTGATCGATCATTAAACTGAACAGTGCGATGATCAAAAGGCCCGCGCGGCATGCCTTACTCGGCTGGTTTATTATCCAATGTCTCAAAATACTCTCCGCCAATTCAAAAACACCAGTGTATCAATTTATGGCGCAGCTTACGGCCTCGTCATTAAAATTTAATCAGGTCCGCAGGCTAACAATGCTAGAATTTTGCGCCATAAACCGTATTTTCTTTCCGTTATTTCTGGAGCATCAATGGGCCCTCATTACCTGAACCGTTTTTTCACCCCAAAATCCGTTGCTATCGTTGGTGCCTCCGAACGCGAAGAAAGCGTGGGCTACCGGCTGCTGCTTAACATGCAGGAGGCGGGCTTTAAAGGCGGACTTTATCCGGTCAATAACAAACGCGACACTTTACTAGGCTTAAAGGCTTACCCCGATCTCAACGCCGTTCCCGAGGATCTCGATCTGGTGGTGATAGCGACCCCGGCGCCCAGTGTTCCGGGCGTTGTGCGCCAATGCGGCGAGAAAGGCGTCACTTCCGTGATCATTATCAGCGCGGGCTTCGGCGAACTGGGCGTGGAAGGCAAGCGTCTGCAACAGGAAGTCCTGGACATCGCCCATCGCTACAGCATCCGCATCATCGGCCCCAACTGTCTGGGCGTTGCCCGTCCCAACGGACAGCTGAATGCAACCTTCGGCGACGGCACGATCAAGGACGGCAGTCTGGCACTGCTGTCCCAGTCCGGCGCGGTATGTACGGCGATTCTGGATTGGGCCAAATCCCAGGACATCGGCTTTTCGACGGTGGTATCGATGGGCGGCGCGGCGGATATTGATTTTGGCGAGGTGCTGGATTATCTGGCGACCGACAGCAAAACCACCGGCATTTTGATGTATGTTGAAGGCATTCGCGATGCCCGTCGTTTTTTAAGCGGCCTTAAAGCGGCGGCGCGCCTTAAGCCGGTGATCCTGATCAAATCCGGCCGTCATGAGGCGGGTTGCAAGGCGGCGATGTCGCATACCGGCGCGATGGTCGGCGGCGACAATGTGTTCGATGCGGCGATTGCCAGGGCCGGTGTGGTCAGGGTTTACAGCATCAATGAGCTGTTTTCCGCCGCCCGCGTTTTGGCCAACAATTATGTGGTCAAAAAAGACCGCTTGGCGATCATCACCAATGCCGGCGGCCCCGGCGTAATGAGCACCGACCGCGCGGAAGATGTCGGCGTGCAAATGGCGGAACTGAGTCCCGCCAGCATCGCCGCGCTGGACGAGGTTTTGCCGGTACACTGGTCCCATGCCAATCCTGTCGACATTCTGGGCGATGCGACTTCCGAGCGTTATCAAAAAGCGCTGGAAATCTGTCTTAAAGATAAAAACATCGACGGCATACTGGTCATTTTGACGCCTCAGGCGATGACCAATCCGACCCAGGTCGCCGAGTGCATTATCGAAGGCGCAAAAGCCAGCAAAAAACCGGTGCTGGCTTCATGGACGGGCGGCGCACGGGTTCAGGAAGGCCGTAATCTTTTTGCCAACAGCAAAGTGGCTCACTTTAGTACGCCGGAAATTGCGGTCGATGCGTTTTCATTCCTGTCCAGCTATACCCAGAATCAAATCCTGCTGAAACAAATCCCCTCGCCTACCGATGAATTGGCGACACCCGATGTGGCCGGTGCGCGTTTGATTGTCGAACGGGTGCTTTCGGAAGGCCGCCAGGTTTTAACTGCGCAGGAATCCAAAGCCATCCTAGCCGCGTTCCACATTCCGGTCAACCAGACTATCAAGGTTTCCAGCGCCAAGGATGCGATGATCGCCGCTGAAACGATGCGCTTTCCGGTGGTGTTAAAAGTCAATATGGCTGAGTTCAGTCATAAATCCGATATTGGCGGCGTACGGCTTAACATCAACAGCGTTCAGGAAATTTCGCACCATTACCTGGAAATGGAAACAGCAATCAAGCAAAAATACCCCGAAATTACCGAAGTCGGCATGACCGTTGAGCCGATGTTCAAATCCGCCAGCGGCCGCGAGTTGATGATAGGCGTGGTCAGGGACCCTGTATTCGGCCCTGCGATCAGCGTCGGTTTGGGCGGCACGATGGTGGAAATTTTGAAAGACAGCGCCGTCGCGCTACCGCCGCTGAATGCGTATATGGTTGAACAAATGATCGCCAAAACCAAGGCGGCCAGGTATCTGGAGGCATTCCGCCAATTACCGGTCGCCAATAAACAAGCCTTGGTGGATGTGTTGCTGAATGTATCGACCATGGTCAGCGAGCTGCCGGAGATTTTAGAGCTGGATATTAATCCGCTGATCGTCGATGAGCACGGCGTCATGGCGGTCGACGCCCGCATTAAAGCGGAAACATCGCATCAGCTCACTGCTTATTCGCATATGGCGATCCATCCTTATCCCCATCAATTAATCCAGCATCATCAATTATCGAACGGCGCCAACATTACGATCAGGCCTATTCGTCCTGAAGATGCGGGCATGGAAAAGGATTTTGTGCATCGCTTATCCGAACGCACTAAATATTTCCGTTTTATGCAGGCTTTGCAGGAATTGACGCCGGAAATGATCGTGCGCTTCACCCAAATCGATTATGACCGCGAAATGGCTTTTGTTGCGGTAACCGAAGACGAAAACATGCCGAATGAATTGGGCGTGGGTCGGTATATGGTCAACCCGGACGGTCATTCGGTGGAATTTGCGCTGGTCGTTGCCGATGATTGCCAATGCATGGGCATAGGCACCCGACTGATGAAAACCTTGTTGCAAACAGCCAAATCCAAAGGCATATCCTTCTTTGAAGGCGAGGTGCTGGCGATTAACAAACCTATGTTGTCGCTGGTGACCAAGCTGGGTTTCAGCATCGAAACCATCGCCGATGATCAGGAAGTGGTGCGGGTTGTTAAGGATCTGAGGCAATAATTGATCTCTGCCGGACAACGATCGGAATTTGCGAACGCGCCATGATCATGGATAATCGCCTGGGACGGGGTTTAAACTCCGTCCCTCCCCAATTTATCTCAAAGCAATTGAATTTCGAGGTCTAAGGTATGAAAAAACGCCATTACATCCTAGCCGTTATCTTCATTGTAAGCGGCTGCACGTTTCAAGAGCCTGATTATTTGAAAGCGATAACCGCGGCTGAATTGAACCAAATCATGCAACATGAGGATATATTCCTGGTTGACGTTCACACGCCCGAACAAAAGCACATCAAAGGCACCGATCTTTTTGTTCCTTATAACGAGATCGAGAAATACCAAGACAAATTTCCAAAAGATCAACACACCGCCATTTATCTGTATTGCGAAGGCGGCCCGATGGGAAATGCTGCGGCAAGGTCTCTTCATGGATTAGGTTACGATAATTTAACTAATCTTAAAGGAGGCGCAAAGGCTTGGAGGAAAGCGGGTTTTGATTTTGAATAAACAAATACGTTTTGCTGTTTAGTACGTAAACGCTCTGCCGGACGGGATTTAAACCCCGTCCCGCTCCCAAATCATTAAGAAGGGAGGTAAAATATTTAGCTTTAGATAAGCATCACCGATTTGTGAGAACCCTCGGATTTGGAGAACCTGAACGTGAGAATGAAAACTCGAATAAATCACAAGAGAGTTGCCGACAAAATAGAAACGGTGTCGATGGGATTAGGTATTACTTCCAGTATTGTAGCGGCGGGGGCAGCATTGGCTACACCCACCGGATTCAGTGCGATAGGTGTCGCTCTTGGAATAACGAGCGCACCTCTGATCGTTACCGCAGCTCCGATCATCGGGACTGCCGCAACGGTTACCGGGGTCATCTCGGGTGGGGCATACTTCTATTCAAGATGGAAATCGAAGAAGGTTAAAGAAGAATCCGTAGAATAAGTAAAACAGCCCGGCAGGCCGGAAACGCCGGTTCGAGCGACAACGTTTCCGGCACGTCCCTTGGATGGACTTATCCCGGCCTACCTCTTTTGCCCCAACCCATCAAACCCAACAACAAAATAGCCATTACCCCAATAACCGGCTTGTCGCCCCATTTCGCATAGGGCGTCATGCCGCCCATCGGGGTTATGGTTCCGGTTAGCGCCACTTCCTGAAACAACGGAGCCTGATTGATAATCTCGCCCTTTGGCGAAATAACAGCCGTCACTCCGGTATTTGTCGAACGCAACAAAAAGCGCCCGGTTTCCATCGCCCGCATTCTGGCCATTTGCAGATGTTGATGAGGTTCTATCGAATTGCCGAACCAGCCGTCATTAGTCACATTAACCAGATAAGCCGCGTCCGATAACCCCCGGCTACTCACATCGCCGAATACGTCTTCATAACAGACCAAGGTTATGAAGGGGTAGCCGCCCGCTTTCAACAAAGGCTGGTTTACCGCCCCCGGCGTGAAATTCCCCAGTCTTATATTTATCTTGTTCAGCACAAAACCCGATAAAGGCTGTAGCGGCAAATATTCGCCAAAAGGCAACAAATGGGTTTTACGGTACATGCCTTGTTCCTTGCCCAGGGTTATCACGGCATTGAAGCTCCTGTTCGGGGATTGTTCCTGTACCGGGACGCTGATGATTAAATCGGTATTGTGCAGCTTGGCGTCGTTACCGAGAGGCGCTAAAAAGGCGTCGTTAACCTGATCCAGATAGGCGGGAATCGCGGTTTCCGGCCAGATAATGATATTGGAATCCCAATGGGCTTCGGTCATCTTTTTATATTTCAAAAGCGTGTTGATTTTGTTTTCAGGCCGCCACTTTTGATCCTGCGCTATATTGCCTTGAATCATGGAAACGCGAAGGGGCTGGCCGATTTCATGCGTCCAGGTTTGATTACGCAACAAGCCGCCGGTTCCCCATAAGACGATAAGCAGCGTTACCGGCAATAATCTTTTGCTGCCAAACAAAATTTCTACGGCCATTGAAGCCGTTAATGTGGCGATGAAACCGGTGCCGTAAACGCCCAATACCGGTATGTATCCGGACAGAGGCGATTCCAACTGAGAATAGGCAATATGCAGCCAGGGAAACCCGTTCAGCACCCAATAGCCTCGGAGATATTCAACCAGTATCCAGATGACCGGCATCAACAGAATCCGAACCGAGCCCTTATTTACCGGATTTGTTTTTACCGAAAGATACCCGGCCAAGGCCGGAAACGATGCCCAAAAAGCGGAAAACAAACCGGTCAGCAGACTCGCCTCAAACACACCGGCTCCGCCAAAATCGTGCATGCTGATGTAGACCCAGGACACGCCCGAACCGAACGCGCCCAGGCCGAATAAATAGCCGCGCATGGCCGCGCGCTTAGCCGATACGTTCAGCCAGCAGGCGAACAAAAACGCCAACGCTACCGGCGCCAAACAGGAATAATCAAAAGGAGCAAAAGATAAGGTGAGTAAAATACCGGCAATTGGGGCGCCAAAATCCCAATACTTACTGTTTGAATATTGCATGTTTTATTTTCAAAATCGGCTTATGATCGTCTTTTGTAAATGAACGCTCATTGAAATTAGCTGTCATAATACCAAAAACGCTAGGCATAGTTTAAGGTTAAGCCTTGACGCTTGCCCCGTCTTAAGCGGAAAGCCCTACAACCCTGTTTACCAAGGAGCTTGTTTTGAAAATCATTAAAATGCCCGGGCCGATGCGCATGGTCTGGGGGAGTGCGATAGCCTATTGGTTGGCAGGCATTATTAACCCTGCCTTTATTGCGATTGCGGTAATGATTGCACTGTTTATCCCGGTTTTGATCGTCGACCCTTATTTCCCCAGCCAACCTGAAGATTAAAGATCGGTATTACCGCGCATATTCTTTTTCCATATGACGCAACCCATGAAAACATCACTCTTAATTTTTATAGTATTGTCGCTGTGCTCGTTTAATGCCGTTGGCAAAAAACTTTATAAATTTCAGGACAAGCAAGGCATATTGCATTTTACCGACAAGCCGCCGGAAACCGAGCAAAAACAACTTGAAGTGAGACAACTTAAGCCGGCGACCAAGCAATTGCTCTGGCTATTGCAGTCGGGCGAAGAGCGGCATCCGCAGTTTTATATCCGTAATGATTATGCCGGGCCTGTAGAAGTTGAAATCGATTTTTCCGAACGAAACAATGTCCAGGCTACGCCCGACCTGCCCAAGCGGTTTGTTATCGAACCTGGAAAATCGGACAGTCTTTTCCAGATCAATGCTATCGATGAGCATGAACCATGGCGGCTTGCACTTAAATACAGCTATATTATCGGTAGCCCTTTAGCACATTACAGCGCTAATGCAAGCTATTGGCCACCGATAGCGCCCAATACAGCGTTTCAAATTTCCCAGGCTTTCGGCGGCAGTTTTAGCCATACCGACGAACAAAACAAATATGCCGTAGACATAGTCATGCCGGTTGGCACACCGGTTTATGCGGCCAGATCCGGCATAGTCCTGGAAGCCGAGGATGATTTTTATAAAGGCGGCACCAATAAGGCATACAGCTCCGAGGCCAACAACATCAGGATTTTGCACGATGACGGTTCTATGGCGATTTATGCCCACCTGGAACTGGAGAAAGCCCAGGTTTATCCGGGCTTGGCTGTGGTGGCCGGACAATTGATCGGTTATTCGGGCAACACCGGTTTTTCCTCCGGCCCGCATTTGCATTTCGCGGTTCAAATCAACAAAGGCATGGCGCTGGTTTCTGTGCCGTTTACCTTTATCAACCAGCAAGGCCAAGCCGAGCAACCGTCAGTTAACGCCTGGCTTAAAGGGATTACTCCCTCCCAAATGGGCAATGCGGTTGAATAACGCAAGGTCGGGCTGACCCGACTATTGTGCTTATGAGTTGAATCCAGGCAATGTAATCGACACAACGCGGCATCCCGACAGAGCCACGACTGCATGGCGCAGTTGCCGATAAGTCATCGAATATCAAGCTTCAACGCATTGCGTAGCTCAATCACCCCGTTTGTTAATCGTGCAAGGCTGTTTTTTCCATGCGCACATCCCCGTCTACCCGCTCGCAAATTCACCTGAAACAGCTTTTTCATTCACCCGAAGGGCTTGCCCGGAGTGAATCCCTGCCGGAATGACGATGGACCGATTAGTACAGAGAGTAAACGTTTCCCTTGAGTTTAAACCGCGCTTTTAATCACCTTCTCTCACAACGCGGCGGTTGACATATTAGAATTATTCCATATTATTGGAACATGACTACCAAGCAACTCTTTCGCAACAAATACCGACTTGAGGTACGAGAGGACGACTCTCCGCCGATGCATGCGCACTTGGTCGGCGGCAGTTTTGATGTATTAATTAACCTGCAAACCCTGGCCTGTGAAGGCACTTTCCCGCGCGGTTTGCGCGATGAAGTCATGGCGTGGGTTACGGCAAACCGTAATGAATTAATCAAGGAATGGAAAAAGTGGCATCAATGAAGCGCCCCCGCCTAGCAGCGGTTGAACCTTTACCTAACTATCAACTAAAAATGACCTTTATTAACGGCTGCATAATGACCGTGGATAAGGGGGAAGCTATTTTCGCCAAACCGGGCCTTGCGCCTTTACGCGATCCAGCCGCCTTTGCCAAGGTGCGGCTCACAAACAGCATAGGTTGGACGATCGAATGGACAGACTTTGACATTCAAATCGGCGCCGATACCTTATGGCTGGAAGCGCTGCTTCAAACCTCCACCGACGAAAACACCCGCACATTCATCGCCTGGCGGCTACGTAACGGACTGTCGCTGGCCGACGCAGCGCGAGCATTGGACATGACGACACGCACTATGAGCGCCTACGGAACCGGCGCCCGCCCCGTTCCATATCACATTGCCTTGGCCTGCAAGGGGTGGGAAGTTGAGAATCGATAAAGGGGCTTAATAGGGATGTTTGAGATGTGTCGGGTAAAACAAAAATCCGTCGCCATATTGGTCATAAACTACATGCCCGATCTAGGTAATGGGTCAAGTATGTGATTTACTCATATACTATTGAATATGACCTGTTATCAAGAAATTACTTGTCCTGATTGTGGCAGCAACCAAATTATGAAGTCCGGCCGTAGCGCATAGGGTACACAGCGTTACCGTTGTCAAAATCCGGATTGTGAAACTAAAACTTTCATGTTGGCTTACCGCTATAAGGCTTATAGACCCGGCATCAAAGAGCAAGTTGTAGAGAAGATGTCCATCAATGGTAGCGGTATCCGTGATACAGCACGGGTTCTCAATATCAACAAAAACACAGTGATTAGCACGTTAAAAAAAAGTCGAGCAGCATCGTCCTAGTAAATCCAAATTTTCAGACTTTGAATTCGACAGCAAATTTGGCTGTGAGATTGGAATTAGCTTGTGACGAGGCTGAAATAGATGAGCAGTGGTCATTTGTCGGCAACAAGTCCAATCAACGATGGCTCTGGTATGCCGTTGATCATGCCACGAACACGGTATTGACTTATGTGTTTGGCAAACGCAAGGATGAGGTATTCAAAAAGCTGAAAGCATTGCTTGAACCCTTTGGCATCAGCCGCTATTACACCGACGATTGGGGTGCTTATGAGCGTCACCTTGAAATCGACAAGCATGAAGTGGGTAAGCGTAACACCCAAAATATTGAACGCAAAAATTTGAATTTCAGAATTTGGATTAAGCGACTTACGCAAAAAACAATTTGCTTCTCGAAGTTGAAAAACCTGCATGATACGGTCATCGGATTGCTGCTTAACAAGGTCGAATTTGGCTTGGATATTCATGCCAAATTACAGATTTAACCCACTACCATTGATTTATATAACGCTATCGAAAGCTTGGTCGCGATTGCCACGTAGAAATAAGGTTTAGGCCAGTAGGGCGCATTCCGAAATTGCCCTACTTGACCGCCCGCAACAAATTGCCGCAATACAGCTCCTTACCTGTTTTTGTCCGCATCCACAGTTGTTTTATTTCCAGTTGATTTGCGGAAAAATACTGCCGGGCAGACATTGCCAAATCCGCCTGCTCTACTTTAGGCGAGTAGGTATTAAGAATTAAAAAAGCCCCCGGATTCATTAATCCATAAGCTGTTTCTATCAAGCCGGACAGGTGATTTTCCAGCTTCCATTTTTCGCCTTTGACGCCTAGTCCCCAGGCAGGCGGGTCCATGATAATGCCGTCGTATTGTTTGCCCCGCTTCAATTCGCGTTGGGCAAATTTTAACGCATCCTCAAGCACCCATTTGATGTCGGAAAGATTAGAGCGCTCCTTGTTTTCGTTAGCCCAGGTGATCAGCTGTTTGACCGAATCCACATGCACGACTTCCGCCCCGGATTCACAGGCAACCAGCGATGCCGCGCCGGTATAGGCAAATAAATTTAAGACCTTTTGCCCGGCACTCACCCGTTCCTTAATAAAGCGCCAATTTGCCTGCTGTTCGGGGAACAGGCCCACATGTTTGAATTGGGTTAGCTTCAAGCCGAAGTTTAAGTTTCCGTAGGAAATAAGCCATTGTTCGGGAGCATGCGGTTTGATGTTAAGCCAGCGGCCCTGGGTTGAGGATTGTTCTTCAAATTCCCAATGCGCCATGTCTTGCCATTGGGCAAAAGGCCATCCCGGTTTGAAATTGGCTTGGATTTCCGGACGGATGGTGATGACCTTCCCCCACCGTTCCAGCTTCTTACCGTCGCCCGCATCCAGCAGTTCGTAATCAGGCCAGGGCTGGCCGTATTCGCGTGGAATTATTCCGGTTTGTGCTTCTTCATTCATGCGATCGCCATTTTCATTGGCAGACATATTAATATTTCACTCATAAGGCATCAAAATCTTTTGCACTAAACTCGCATTATCTTTAAATGTTGGCGCGTCACGCCAGACAACAATATCGAATCGATATAACATCCGCCTACCTCAATACACCCAAAGCCCGCCAATAAGCTTAGTGCAGCGGATTATTCGCGATTCTAGCTCAGCCTGTTCATCGATTCATATACAAGATTTAGCAGCATCACCTGATTGGTAAGCTCAAGTTCATGAAACAATACCCCGTGCGAGAACCTTGGCGGCGCGTCTTTTTTCTTGCTGGGCAACTGTTGAATACTGCGAATCGTCACGCTGGTATCTATATGCGCGCTCTGATTGGTCGGCTTGATAGGGAAGTCGAAAGAAATTAAAGCTTCTTGATTAAGCTCGCCCAGAGCGCTATCGGCAATTATTGCGGCGCCTGTGACACTGATATCGGCAATAACGCCGGCTTGAGCGATGCCATTGACCTGCACCGGCAAATTGACCTTGGCCCTGATGGCTCCGCGTAATGCGATGGATTGAATATCCGTGGGAAAGCTTAGGTGCATATAATGATGCGGGGCTCTGAAGATGGTTTTTACATGACACGTCAACGTAAAAACATCCACCCCTGATAATATCCGCAGGGTAACCTGCTCGCCTACCTGAATTTGAATGGAAAGCCCATTCTCAACAGGTGTCTTTATTATCAAGTAGTCTTTATCTACGTAACCGATGAGCTCTGTATAATAAATCAGCTGCTTGGCGCCATTTTGCACCGCCATTTGCAAGCGTGCCCCGACTTGCAAATTAATATCCTTAAAAGTAGCCATCCTGCCTTCATCCAAATTCTAATGTAAGCTTTTAATTATACAAATAAACAGCACAACTAGAAAGGACACAATCCGCCCTGCTAACCATCAGGCATCGGACTTGCACAACCGACAACTTCAATACAAGCCCAATTGCAACTGAGCGACTTCCGACATCATTTCCCGCGACCAGGGCGGGTCAAGCACCACTTCGACATTAACGCTGGCGACACCGGGCAGTGCGCGGATGCATTTTTCCACGTCGCTCTGGATAACAGGGCCCATTCCGCAGCCCGGGGCGGTCAGGGTCATTATCACATGCACATGATTCAGGCCGTCATCCGTAGGCGTTACCAGACACTGATAAACCAGCCCGAGGTCAACAATGTTGACCGGGATTTCGGGGTCGTAAACCGTCTTCATCACTTCCCAGCAGTTTTGTTCAACCGCCGCCGCATCGGTTTCCGAGACCAGCGTATGCAGTTGACTCGGTTCCTTGCCCAAGGCATCGGCATCGA
>Ga0160177_125370_pt1 | contig 33023 bp, 23 predicted proteins | sample met4stb_FD_108563 | JGI IMG/M metagenome (GOLD analysis project Ga0160177, IMG submission 108563) | Synthetic bacterial communities of pure cultures from sediment of Lake Washington, USA, under low oxygen conditions - MT... | ecosystem: Engineered > Modeled > Simulated communities (microbial... >...
CATCGATGTGCAAGTAAAACCCCAAGCGTGATGTTTTTGGTTGATATATGCAATGTGAATCACATAGCCGTTTTTAGGAGGAGCTTTCCTTTAATTACTCATTTTTATCAAAATATTCAAAATAATTATAAAAATCTTTATACCTTTTCAATTCTCGTTTGGCGTATCTAGCATAAAACCTAATTACTTAAAGTTTGTTTAATGGGAGAAGTGTGTGGCTAGATTGGTAAACCAAACATTTAGATTTGGTACACGTGATTTTGCAAAAAAATCACAAAACATTATAAGTTTATCCATCATGCTTATGATGGCACAGGCATCCCATAGCTATGCGGCTGAGCTTGTCAAAACCATCCCGCCACAATCATTTAATATCCCAGCGGGTGATTTAACAAAAGCACTGTCTGAATATTCAGCTACCGCTGGTGTACTGCTTTCATTCGATTCCGAATTAACTCACAACAAAACGACACAAGGCTTAAAGGGCCAATATACGGTTAAAGATGGTTTTACTACACTACTTAAAGATTCTGGGCTTGAAATCATTAACAATAAAAAAGGCGAACTAGAACTCAGAAAAGCACCTGCAGTTAAAGTCAGCGATAGCACTTCTACAAATGTAGAGTTGAAAGAAGTAAAGGTGCGGGCTAAACGTTTTAAACAAGTCGGGCCAATGCCTGGGCTTGATCTCACTAAAGAGCAAATTGCCGGCAATATTCAATCCATTACTGCCAAAGAAATCAAAGAAGCGCATTCGCTTAGTTTGGCTGATTTATTAAACTCCAAATTGCAATCGGTCAATGTAAACGACTATCAAGGTAATCCATTTCAAATGGATGTCACCTATCGCGGCTTTACCGCCAGCCCACAGATAGGTTCACCACAAGGATTGTCAGTTTTCTTTGACGGTATCCGTGTCAATGAACCATTTGGTGATGTGGTGAATTGGGACATGATTCCAATGAACGCGCTAGGCGGTTTTGATTTAATTCCTGGTTCAAACCCCTTATACGGATTAAACACTCTGGGTGGCGCACTCACCATGAAAACCAAAAGCGGCTTTACTGATGCGGGTGTTTCTGCTGAAGTGCTAACAGGTTCATTTGGCCGTAAACAGTTACAAGCTTCAGGTGGCTGGAATAACGCCATTAAAGAAGAAGGTAGTTGGGATACAGCAGGTGATTACGCAGCATTTGGTGCGATTAATGTATTTATGGAGGATGGCTGGCGTGACAATTCACCCAGTAAAGTGAATCAAGCCTTTGGTAAATTAGAGTGGCAGGGCGAGCGTGCATCGCTGGCATTCTCCACCTTGGGTGTTGTAAACAAACTAACTGGTAACGGTACCGTGCCGCAAGAGCTTTACCGTGAAGACCCGAGCGCGGTATTCACATCGCCAGACGTCACTAAAAATAAGTTAATACAATTTCAGATTGCAGGTGCGTTTGATGTCAATGATACCGTTAACGTCACCGGGATGGTCTATCACCGCCAAAGTAATCGTCGGTCAAGTACAGGAGACATCATTCCGCGAGAAGAGTTTGAAAATTCCAACTTTGATGGGCCTTATAGAGCTGAACAGACCCGTAAGGCATTGCCTGGGGAAGATTTCACCTGCAATCTGCTGGATAGTAACGCTAAAGGTTTCCCAGATTATTACGTGGCAGATGAAGCCACTTATAATGACTTTTCTTCTACAGTGTTTGATGGGCTTAACAATAACACTTATACCCCGCCTTTGGGATTCATAAAAAACGCACCAATCCCAATCGAATTGCAGCAAGAGTTACAACGTAAATTCTCATCCCCAGGTGCAGGGTCGTTTTCCAATTCCATTGATGTACCAAGCCTATCCTTTTCTGCCACAACTTTGGATTTTGTAAAAGGAGTTTCACCGGGTAATGGACAACCTGCAAGCTATGTTGACGGAGGTAATCGCTTCTATATTTTTGCTGCACCAGCTACTAATGCAACAAGATGTCCTACTACAGGCGGAATAAGCCAAGTGACGGGTCAACTGGTAGCTAATGATTTTGGTCTACCCAGTACTGGCAAAAGTCGTAATGGTTTTTTTGATGGAGGAACGGGTGTAATCGAAGGCACACCCACTGCGGTGATCACTGAATCTGATATTCAGCAAACCACCAAAGGCGCTACGGTTCAGCTCAACTTTAATTTAGACCAGCATAAAGCGATGGTGGGTGCTGCAATAGACCAAGCGAAGGCTAGCTATGATGGTTCGCAGAGCTATGGTTTATTGGATAATAATCGTAACGTATATAGCGCGCCTGATCAGATAGGCGAAGAGTTTTATGCGAGAAATCATGATGTGCCAATCAATAAATTTAAAGGCACATCAATGACCAAAAGTATTTATGCCAGTGAAACCTGGAGCCCAACCCAGACGCTGAATTTATCTGCATCTGCTCGTTATAACTACACCGATATTAAGAATAAACTTGCCCCTAAAATCTCAGAAAGTGGTCTAAATAAATTATTAAACAAAGTGCTATTTTATCAAACCTGTACCACTGCTGGTTGTACATACGACAGTACCAAGCCAATAGATGCATTAGCTTATAGACAGGAAACTGTCGCAAACTTAAATCTGACAGATATCGAGAAAGCAAGGGTAGCTGGGCTACTAGACGTGCCGGCGATCGAAAAGTTTTCGTATCACTCACTTAACCCTGCTTTTGGTGCCACTTGGCAAGCCAAACCTAATTTAAATTTATATGCTAATTGGAATCAAGGCACTCGTGTTCCATCTGTAATTGAGCTGGGTTGTGCTTATGATGGCACTCTGGTGCCTTCCGTTATCGCCCCTGATGGTACTCCACAGCCTCCTTTTAAACCACGCAGTATTTTAGAAAACAGAGGTTGCTCCCTCCCCAGTGCTCTATCTGGCGATCCCTATTTGCCACAGGTTAAAGCGCAAACAATGGAAATCGGTGCGCGTGGCAAATTTGGTGACTTTATGGAATGGAATATTAGCGCGTATCGTACCGATTTACGTGATGACATTTATATGACATCGCTTACACCCGAGCTTAACTTTTTTCAAAGCATTGGCGATACGCGGCGCCAAGGTTTAGAGTTTGGTATCGCTGGCGAATACGGTAAATCAGATTTCCGCATCAACTATTCGCTGACAGATGCTACTTTTCAATCAAAGTTTCAAACCATAAGCCCCAACAATAGTTCACGTACGCTTGATCCTGGCTCACCCAATTACAATATGATTGAAGTAAAACCTGGCAATGTATTGCCTGGCATACCGTTTAATAACCTTAACTTTAATTGGGGCTATAAAGTAACGCGAGATTTTAAAGTGAATCTAGGCGTGGTGGCGCATAGCGGCTCATTTTTACGCGGCAACGAAAACAATGCACACACACCAAGTCAAGGCAGAGTTGTTACTGTAAGTGGTGCGGGTGGTGCTCAAGTTAAATTACCAGATAATCAATACGATGGTACTGCACCAGGGTATGCCGTAGTCAATTTAAGCAGTCGTTACAATATGGGTAAAGGCTGGGCGCTCAATGCACGTATTAATAATTTGCTTGATAAGCAATACTACACCGCAGGGCGCTTAGGCATTAATCCAATTGCACCATCTACATTCGGCGCAATTGGCCCTGGTGGCTTTAATTACAACTCTAGTGAATGGATCCCATCGCAATTTATTTCGGCCGGTGCACCACGCGGCATTTGGCTATCAGTAGCTTATGATTTTGATGCTTCTAAAAAAGCGTTGCCAAACAGTGCACTAGTAACTGAACCTAATTTATCTGATTTAGAAACGCCAACTAATATACCGAATGCAGAAGAGGTGGCTCTAGCACAACAACTGGATAAAATTAAGGCACTACCTGTAATTAATCGCACCCAAATATCGACGCAAGTTGCAGAGCAAGAAGTTACTAATAGCGTAGAAGCTTGGCGCAAAGCGCAAGTGAATAATAAGGCAGACTCTTATATAGCATCATATACCTCAGACTTTACGCCTGTTGGCGTTAATCGGGCAGATTGGGTGGAAACCACAAAATTAGCATTCCTCACAGAAGCTACAACAAATACTCAATTAAATGATGTAGTGGTAATGCCTGAAGGCAAGCGAATGGTTGCAGTGTTTAACCAAACATTGAGCCGAGGTGAGCAAATAGAAAGCGTGCGTAAAGTCCTTACCTTTGAATTAAAAGGTGGGCAATGGAAAATTACACAGGAACATGCGCTGGCGACGAAACAAATTGAAGCCAACTCTAGTGCAAAAGCTAAGTTACCTGATGCCTCGTCTCTAAGTCAAACCAAACCAAAAGCAAGCAGACTCAACACTGCCAGCAATCAGGAGGTGAAATAATGAATACTCCAAACAAATTTAACAGAAATACTTTATTTGTGAATGTGCTGTTGGCTTTGGCCAGCATGACAAATAGTCACTCAATTTATGCTGCTTGCGTAGATAATGGTAATGGTACTTACACTTGTTCTGGCGTGTCAGATAATATTGATACCACCATTATTGGTGAAGTGATTTTAGATACAAGTGCTGGCACAGCCACATTAAATAATACTACGGTTGACCCAAATTTAAACCCTCCAGATTTTGGTGCGGTGATCCGTAACACGGCTACTACAGTAGGTGCGACCAGTGCGGTTAACATAACTGGCAATCAAGCGGCTGTTATCAATAACAGAGGGATTATCGATTTATCAACATTTGATTCTAACTTCAATTTTACTCGCGTATTCGACCCAGCAGGTTGGACCTACGATGAAGCCACGCGAAAATTATTTAATAATGGGATAGAGGTGGGCTATGCCGCTGCCATTACTGCTGGCGCTAACACATCATCCCTCACAATTAATAATTTTGTTGGGCTAAATCCATTCCTTGAGCCTAATTTCTTTCAGCCTACTTCTGGACAAATCACAGGCTTTGGAGATTTAACTGCAGGGATTTATACAAATGCTGCCTTACTAACCGTGAATGGAGAATTTGAGACTGTTAGAAATGGTGTTGGCGTAGTGCCATCATATATTAGTAAAGTAGTTAGCTTTGGTGGAGGCGGTTTTACAGCTCCGCTTGTGCAAGATGGTACGCAATATGCCACCAATGTGACGGCAGGCACTACGGTATTTAATGCTAATGCCGGTGATTTATATGTGGTAGATCGCAACATATTATTAACAGAAGCACAAGCTTTATCTGGCTTAGCAGTTGCTTTCACGCAAGACGATGTAGGGCCTAGAAACAGTATTATCAATGGCACATTTACTAACGCTTATTTAGGCTCTGGTAATCATGTCATTAATCATCCTGTAACTGCTAATGGTCTTATATTAGGTGCTATTAACGTTGACCAAACCGATAGTGCGGTGACCAATGTCAGCGGAGGTATTTCCACCACACTATATCTTGTGCATGGTGATCGCACATTTACACTCAATACAGATTCTATATTTAACCCTGTCACGATTAACGATGTTGCAGGTGCTGTAAACACGGTAAATGTGAGTAAAGCTATAAATGGCAGTATTACAGCCAACGGTCTTGGCAATAATGTACTTAATTTAAATGTGGACTCTGCATGCTCTACTATGACCCCTTGCCCGAGCTTTGGCAGTGTGAGTGGATTTACTACAATGAACGTAACGGGTACACCCACGCAATTAAACGGTAACTTTAGTGTGACTGGAGATATAAACTTATTAAGTGGTCAAGAAGGGACTTTCATCAATACAGATGGAAGCTTAGGAACAAGAAATTCTCAACTAAATGGAGTGCTGACTGCAAGTCGCGTCATCATTGGTTCTGGAGCTAATTGGACAGGCACAATATCTCCAGCGAGTACAGATAGTATTGGCTCAATTACTGGAAACTTAATCAATCAAGGCAAACTTAATTTAGGCCGCGCAACCTTGAATGTTGATGGTAATGCCAATATGGAAGCGGGTTCCGCTTTATTTATGACTGTGAGTAATCTTCAACAAGGCCAATTAAATGCTACTGGTGTCACCACCTTTGACCCGGCTTCCATTTTGATACCTTCTGCATTTTTTGATGAAAAAATTGATAAAGGTTTCAGTTTTGTCGCTGCCACCAATGTTTCTGGAATTCCTATCGTGCAATCACCAGGCTTTTTACAATTCCTGCCTAGTCTGGTGGGAGATAATTTATTGCTGACCGCCACAATTGGTATCCCCAGCTTTTTAAAAGGGCAGGTGACACAAGCGGCCAGTAATGCGCTGGATGCTGTCTTTAATTACACAGGTAATGCAGTATTGCCTGTTGAGTTGCAAACTGAGTTGTTACGAGTAAAAGGCAATAATTTAATTGGTACCGCAGAACGTCTGCGCCCTGAAATCAACGATGGCGCTTTCCGTATGGTGCAAGGCAATACGGATAAAGTATTCAATATTTTAGAAACGCGCATGCTAAGCAATTATTTGCCCACAAGACCTGAGCCAGCAAATGTAGCTGCCAATGGTGATGTGAATGGGATTGGAAACAATGCCATTCAAGGCAAAGCTGTTTGGATGCAGGGTTTTGGTGACCGTGGCCTGCAAGAGCGTTTAAAAGGTGTGGATGGCTACACCAGCTCTGCTGCTGGTTTTGCCTTTGGCGCAGATAAATCCATGGATGATGCCGGCAACCAGAGACTGGGTTTTGCAGCAGCGTTTACACGTGGCAATGTATCCAACACAGGTTATACCGCTAACAACCGTAACGATATCAACAGTTATTTAGTTGCCACCTATGGCAGCTGGGCCATGGATGACTGGTATGTTAACGGTATGTTGGGTATAGGCCGCAATACCTATGAAACCAGCCGTAATTTATTGCAATACACCGCAATTGGTCAGCATGATAGTTGGCAGTTATCCGGTAGGGTAGATGCAGGTATGCCGATATTGCTGGACGATAATCTAAGCTTTGTGCCTGTTGTATCGTTAGATTACATGCGTTTAAAAGAGAGCGGGTATACCGAAAAAGGTAGGGACTCTAGAATTGCTACAGTACCAGGCTCTTCCCCACCTGTACAACTGATTCAAAATGGTCTGCCTGTATTTACACAGGCAGATTCGCCGATTAATTTGCAGATAAATAGTCGCAGTTTCGATTCTATCCGTGGTGGTTTAGGTGGCAAGGTTATCTATAGCCTGCAAGAAAAAGATTGGGCTGCTGAGTTAGAACTACACGGATTATACCGTCATGAGTTTGGTGATGTTGCACAAGACAGCAGTGCACGATTTGTATTTGGTGGCACGCGCTTTATCAGTCCTGGCTTAAACCCTGATCGTAATAGCTTGCTTTTAGGTGGAAGCGTGCGCTTGACTGGCGATGATGAAAATGACCAACTCACCTTGCTCACCAGCTATGATGCAGAGCTACGCGACAAATATCTAGGTCAAACCATGACTTTAAATGTTCGTTACGACTTTGACCAGGCACCGAGATACATTAAAGATGCGAAAGCTAAACTGGCTAAAAATGCGGCCAAAAAAGCACCAGAGCAAAAAGTGGGCGCATCAGAAAAAGATATCGTAGCAATCAATCAAGCCATGCAAGCCGAAGCCGAGTTTAATCAGGAAAGCAATACGCTAGATGCTAATCAACAGGCCATTGATAGCACAATTAAAACCTGGGCAACTGCCTTAACGAATAAAAATCTTGATATTTACTTTAATAGCTACGCTGCAGATTTTACTGCACCAGACGGCAGCAGCCGTCAGCAATGGGAGGGTAAACGCAAGGCCGAAATTAGCAAAGATACCAGTTCTGCTATCAATATTTCTTACTTAAGTATCAAGCCAGATGGCAACCGCGCATTAGCAATGTTTACACAAACTATAACGGTTGATACCAAACAGGACGCGGTAAGAAAGATTGTGGATTTAGAAAATAGAAATGGCCGCTGGCTTATTGTAAGAGAAGACAGCATGGCCATTAATTAATAAAGCATCAGAAAATATTGCGGTATTTATAAGTGCAGTAAAAAATTAACCGAAATCTAGTTTAGCACTTGCAAGTACTAATAAAGACTGAGGTAAATTGGCGACGCAGGCAGCCAAAAATTACCTGCTTATTTAAGTTTAGTGGAGAATAAAAATGAGAAGTTCATTAATAAAAGCTGCGGTAATTGGTGCGCTGGCTTTAATGTCGATGCACACATATGCACTCGCGCCTTTCGTTGATTTGCCCGCTTCTGGAACTGCAACATCGTCTACAGCACCTACGTTCCCAGCTGTAGCACAACCTTTAGGGACTACTGCTTATAAAATATTTTGGCGCTATGAAAACTTTGGATCTGGCATCTATCAGCCTTTTGTTCAAAATAATACAGATGCAAGTCTTGGTGATACTGCTGGCCCAACGGGTGGTAATGCAACCTTATCACCATCGCCCTATAACACTGCAGGCTGGGGTGGTGCAAGTAATACTGCCTCTACCGCTGGCAGTATTACTGAAAATGGCGTAATTGTCGCTAACTACACTAGCCGTGTCTGGCGTAATGCTTCTTTAGGTCAGTGCGTATATGGTTTCCAAATCGTTAATGTGTTAAATGATTATTTGCCTGGAGTGCCCGGTAATCAATTCATTAAATTTAACGATATTGCTCTTGGAGGATTTTCAGGTCGTACAGTAGATGCTGCATATTGGAGACATGCGATCGCAGGAGTCAGTCCAGTATATCGTGCTGGGCTAACTTATACTGCAGTGCAACATAGAGCCACTCCACTATGGTCAGCAGGGCCGAATAATGGATATGTAGCTTTGCCATTGACTACACCTGCATTTTCATTATCGATAAATGGCATTAATACAACTTCTGGTGGATCCCCCACAGTAGCTCAGCAATCAGCATCTTTAAATGATAACTGGGTAAATTTCACACTGGATATTTTTGCATATCACGATGAAGGCTTCCATAGATCAAGCTCACCTTGGTTGTATGTACATAGCTCTTGTGCGCCTACCGGTGCGTTAGTTTCTAGCCCAAACGCTGTACGTGTGCGTCAGTCTTATCAAGGTGGTGCAGTGGATGGCTTCAGGGAGTTTGGTGTAACAGGATATACGCCAGCCAACAATGGTGCTGCTGTGTTGCCTGCACCAGTTAATCCTTATTAAACAATGGCATTTGCAACTGCCCAATAAAAGAATTCAACCTAAATCTATTTAGTACTTACAAGGCGCTAATCAAAGATTGAGGAGAATTGGTGACGCAGGCAGCCACAAATGCCTGCATATTTTAACTCTTATGGAGAAGAAGATGAAAAATTCATTAATTAAACTTGCAGTATTGAGTACATTAGGTTTTGCGTCTGTGCATGCTTTAGCTGTTGCACCATTTGTTGATTTACCTGCTGCCGGCACGGCTACTACGGCCACCGCTCCTACCAATCCAGCTGTTGCGCAGCCTCTGGGCACTACCGCCTATAAAATCTTTTGGCCTTATGAAAACTTTGGTTCAGGCGCCTTTCAGCCTTTTGTACAAAACAACACAGATGCAAATCTTGGTGATACTGCGGGACCAACTGGTGGCAACGCGTCATTACCACCATCTCCCTACAATGCAGCAGGCTGGGGTGGTGCTGGTCAAACAGCCTCTACTACTGGCAGCATTACTGAAAATGGCGTAACTGTAGCTAACTATACTAGTCGTGTCTGGCGTAATGCTTCTTTGGGGGAGTGTGTATATGGTTTCCAAATTGTTAATACATTAAATGATTATTTGGCTGGAGTAGCAGGTACTCAAACTATGGAATTTAACGATATTGCCCTTGGTGGATTTACTGGTCGCGCAGTAGATGCTGGGTATTGGAGGCATATAGCCTCAGCTAGCAAGGTTTATCGTGCAGGACTAACTTTTACTGCAGTGCAACATAGAGCGACTCCATTATGGTCAGCTGGTCCCAACACTGGATATGTAGCATTACCATTGACTACCCCTGCATTTACGTTATCTATTAACGGTCTTAATGCTGCACCTGGTGGTACTCCAACAGCTGGTGAGCAATCAGCTTCTTTAGATGATAACTGGGTGAATTTCACACTAGATGTTAATGCATTAGACGATGACGGAACGAGCACTGCTAGTTCACCTTGGTTATATGTACATAGCACTTGTGCTGCAACTGGAACTTTGGTCTCTAGCGCAAATGCAGTACGTGTACGCCAATCTTATCAAGAACCGGCTTCTGGTGGTGGAGTTAATGGTTTCAGAGAGTTTGGTCTAACTGGATATACCCCGGCTAATACAGGGGCTGCGGTTTTACCAACGCCGGTAGTGCCATTTTAATTTGTAATTTAAATGCCTAAGTAAGCAAATTTCTTACTTGGGCTTATTTTATAAATGTTAATAAATTGGTGCAATTAGATAATTTAATCTATCAGGAGTAATAAAATGGCTATAAAAATATTTAATGCTACAGAAACTGACTATACAGGTACATCAAGTGATGATTATGTCGAGGGTAATACGCTAGATAACATAATTGACGGCGGTGCGGGTAACGATATTATTTTTGGTAAAGGCGGCAATGATTATCTTGTCGGCGGACTGGGTAATGACTATCTATCAGGTGGTGATGGCGATGATTTTATTTCAACTGGTGATGGTGTAACGGATATTGGTAATAACATTATCGATGGTGGTGCCGGTAACGACTCTATCTCAGCTGGTTCTGGCAATGATTTAATCTCGGGTGGTGATGGAGATGATTTTATCTTTGCAGGTGATGGCAACAACATTGTATCAGGTGGTAATGGCGTTGATACCATTTACGCTGGTAGTGGTAACGACATCATCAGCGGTGATGCTGGGGACGATAGTATCTACGCTGGTGATGGGGACGATATATTGTATGGTGGTGATGGTGCAGATTTTATTGATGGCGGTGGCAGTACAGCTGGAGATGAATCTGTTAATGGCAACCTATTTTTAGTGACTTCTAATGATGTATTACTCGGTGGAAGCGGTAATGATAGCTTTATAATTGGTGATGAGTTTGAAGGCATAACTTTTATTTCAGGCGGTGTCTCAGGCTTAGATAATACAGGTGAGATTGCTAGATATATCAATGTTTCAGAGCTTGAAGGTGAAGAAGAAGAGGAGGGCGGTGAAGAGGAAGAAGAGCTAGTTGTATTTGACACCGTTACTAATGAAACAGTTGAAATCGAAGATGTTGAACAATCTCAGGAAATTGAAACGGATGTTCGCCTGAATATTGTTACTCGCCCCGGCTCTAGTGCTATCAGCACTTTTGCCACTACGATTGCTGGATACAATGCGGTAGATACTCTTCAATTTACAGAAAGTGGCGAATTCGGAGAATCGCTTGTTTTTAGGGGTATTGAGCGTATTGAGCTTGCCAGTGGTGTCAATATCACGCTGTCTGCGGAACAGCTTGAGGCTAATGGTGAATCATTAAGTCTTGGCTTCTTGAACCCTGGTACACACATTTATGGTGTTGCCGGCGGCCCCAAAGAAACTGTTACGATTGAGTTGGAGTTTGAAGAGGTAGAGTTTGAACCAGATGCTAGCATCGTTGGTGCTACTGAAGTGGAGTATGAAGCGGCATCCTTACAGTTTGACGACTACTCAGTCGCCAATCTTTTCCACAATGTAGACATGATTTACGATGCAAGTGAAGGTGAGGCTGGTAGCTATACACGTATTGATGGTGCCAATGAATCTGCAGGTGCCAGTGAAACGGTGTATGGCAGCGATGGTGTGGACTATGCAACGATGCGTTTAGGTGATGACACTTATTACGGCGGTGGCGGTAACGATGTGTTGATTGGTCACGGTGGTGCCGATAAGTTGTATGGTGAAGATGGTAATGATATTTTCATCATCGGCGGCTTTGGTAGTGGTGTGCAAGGCACAACATCTAAAGCGGATGATGGTAACAAAGAGTGGATTGCAACTGGCGCTAACCATGACTTAATCGTTGGTGGTGCGGGTATCGATACATTGCGTGTTACTACGGGCATTGGTGCTAACAACCAAACTAACGGTACAGTTGTGCTTAACGATGCTAACTTTAAGTCAATGGAAGTGGTGCAGGTTGGCGGTACAGTAGGTCGCTTGAATGTTGAAGACACTGCGCTGCAAATGTTGAATGATCATTACTACCATCGGGCAAATAGTTCTGTTTCAAACCTTTCAAATACATTGGGTAACAACGGCGGAACAATCAATAATGTGGTGATTGATGCTTCTGGCGTGACAAAAAATGGCCTACGTTTTGAAGGTAATGCAGATAACCAGACATTTATTGGTACGACTAAAGCTGATGTTTTTGTTGGCAATGGTGGTAATGATACGTTAACTGGCGGCGGCGGTGCTGATAAGTTTGTATTTGGTAAAGTGCATGAGCAAATCATCACTGGTTCATCTACCACTGTGCAAACTTATACTGATACAGCGTTTAATTTAACTGGCGTTGATACCATTACTGACTTCTTACATGGTACCGACAAAATTGAGTTGCATACTGATCAGTTTGCGGCACTATTGGCTGGTTTCTCAGGTGCAAACTTAGTGGTAGGTGCTGGTGCAACGGCGCTAGATGCAAATGACTATATTTTGTTTAACACCACAACAAAAATGCTTAGTTATGATGCGGATGGTAATGGCGCAGGTGCGGCTGTGAATATTGCGCAGTTGTTGGGTGTGACCACCTTTACAGCAAGCGATATCGTAGTGGTTTAATGCAATAAAAAGCGAGTGGGGTTTAATCCACTCGCTTTTTATTTAAATTGCTTTTATTTAAACATTTTGCCTAGGCAGGTTTGTTTAAATAGACGCCGATTAAACCCTGACTTAATGCAACGCTAAGCCCAAGCACTGGTTAACACTTGAATAAAATGCCACATTCCGCTTTAAAAAAATCATTATTGTCGATTGCGCCTTACTATCGTAGCGCCATGTTGTTGGGTTTTTTTACCAATTTAATGCTACTAGCGCCTTCGTGGTACATGCTAGAAGTATATGACCGCGTGATTAACAGCAGAAATACGACAACACTAGCCATGTTAACGCTACTGGTTGTGTTTATTTATATCGTGATGGAGTGTCTTGAATGGGCACGTAAAAAGTTAATCGCCGAAGCTTCATTGAAATTCGAAAACCAGCTAAGCCAAACGATATTTGATGCTGCATTTTTAGCCAAACTCAAAGCATTTAATTTTCCTATTCAGCAAGTCTTTACCGATTTTAAAACGTTGAAAGAAAGCCTGTATTCGCCTGCCTTAATTGGTTTGATGGATGTGCCATTCTGTTTGATATTTATCGTCGCCTTATTTTTCATTCACCCCATGTTAGGTTTTTTTACCTTAGCTGCTTTGGCTATTCAGGTGGTGATTATCTTGATGAATCAAACCCGTATCTACAAGCAAATGCAGCTGGCCAACCAGTTTGCTTTTGAGGCACAGAATTACTTTACAACTGTCACCAATAAAGCTGAGGTTGTTAAATCTATGGGCATGCTGCAAGCGATAGGACAGCGCTGGCAGACTAAACAACAAGCGTTTTTATTTCACCAATCACAGGCATCTGAGATTGCCAGCAAAAGTGCAACTACATCTAAATTTTTGCAAACCATACAAACATCTTTAGTGCTGGGTTTAGGCTGTTATTTGGTGATTCATAATGCATTGCCATACGGCGGCGCAATGATGATTATTGCCTCTATTTTAGCCGCCAGAGTGTTTTCACCTTTTGTGCAATTGGTTTCTCAATGGCGGGTGCTTGCCGATGCGCAAGAAGCCTATGGAAGATTAGAAAACTTATTAGCACAATATTCAGATAACAAAACAGGCATGCCTTTACCACCGCCTACTGGTGAGGTAAGTGTGGAAGCTTTGAATTATGCCGTACCGTTAGAAGGTAGGCAGAACCCCGAGTTATTTTTAAAAAACATACAGTTTAAGCTGAATGCAGGCAATGTGCTGGTGATTGCCGGGCCATCTGCATCTGGCAAAACGACGCTGAGCAAGTTGTTGGTGGGATTGCACCAGCCAACTGGCGGCAAGGTCCGCTTTAATGGCGTAGATGCTTTTAAGTGGAATAAGGCTGAGCTTGGCCAGCATATCGGATATTTACCGCAATCGATTGAATTGATTAATGGCACATTAGCAGAGAATATTGCCCGATTTAACGAGATTGATGACGAAAAGCTAAACCATGTGATTGATTTGTTGAATCTGAATGATTTGATTGCCGATTTACCTGAAGGCGTGAATACGCAAATTGGACAAGATGGTGCATTTTTATCCGGTGGGCGCAGGCAGTTAATTGGGTTGGCGCGTGCAATCTATGGCAATCCAAAAATTGTCATTTTGGATGAACCCAATGCCAACTTGGATGAAATGGGCGATAAAGCCCTGCATGCCATGATTGCAAGCCTGAAAGCGCAAGGCACTACATTTATTATTATCAGTCATCTGCAACAAATTCTGCATCTGGCCGATTACCTGATGATTATGATGAACGGGCAAATGATCCGTTACGGCAAACCTGCCGAAGTAATGGCATCGCTTCAAGCTGCACAGTCGCAATCAACTTCAGTACAGCCAACCTCAACACAAGCGACCTCGACACAGGCAAGTCAGACAGAGCTGCCACAAACAGCGGCGCTTCAGGAAGAGGTGCAACCGGCATGATCAATTTAAAACAACAGCCATTATTGCAGTATTTAGCACCATTAAAAACTGATGTAATTAGCATCGCTTTGCTTAGTTGTATTGCCAATTTACTGATGCTAGCACCAACAATTTACATGCTGCAACTTTATGACCGCGTGATGCTGAGCCAAAACACGCTTACCTTGATAACGGTGACTTTGTTAATCAGTTTTTTTATTCTGGCAATGGCGTTTGCAGAATGGCTGCGTTCAATCATCACCATAAAAGCAGGGGTTAAATTCGATCAATCGCTGAATAGCAAATTGTTTAATCAGGCGTTTGAGCGCATTTTTACTGCGAATCAAAAAAACACGCATGAAGCTATGCAGGACTTAACGAATATTCGCCAATTTATGACTAGCAATGGTTTGTTTGCTTTTTTTGACATGCCTTGGACGCTAATTTATGTGGCGGTGCTATTTATATTAAGTCCATCGTTGGGTTGGCTGGCAATTGCATTTTGCTTGATTCAGTTCGGTCTTGGTGTGTGGAATCAGATCAGCACGGATGCGCCATTAAAAGCGACGATGAATGTCAATTTAGAGAATCAGCAGTTTTTATCCAGCAAGGTACGCAATTTAGAAACTTTGCATGTGATGGGTATTTTGCCGCAACTCTATAAACGCTGGCAAAGTCTGCAAGAAGTGGCGAGTGGCTTAAACCGCAACGCTGCTCGTGTGCAAAGTAGAAATCAGCATATCAACAAATTAACGCGCTACACCATGCAATCTTTAATGCTGGCCGCTGCTGCACTATTAGCTGTGAGAGGTGAAATATCCATTGGCTCAATGATTGCCTCAAATGTTCTGATTGCAAGAGCCTTGCAGCCATTCGATATTATTGTGAACACCTGGAAGCAATATATCCAAGCCAAAGATTCCATGCGCCGCTTAAATGCGGTATTAACGCATCCTCTTGCGGAGGTGATTAAATTAACGCCTAAGCAAGAAAATCCTGCTGCGATTCTGCCTGAAATTAAAGGTGAAATTACGCTGAAAAATTTAACAGTCACTTTGCATAACACGCATAAAAAAGTATTGAACCATGTCAATGCGAGCATTCAGTCTGGACAAGTGCTAACCGTCATGGGGCCTTCTGGATCAGGTAAAACAAGCCTTGCACGCTGTTTGGTTGGCGTGATGCCTGTGCCACACGGCACACTTTTGATTGATGACGTTTCAATTGAGCAGGTTAATTCACAGCGGCTATCGGCCACATTGGGTTATTTACCGCAGGATGTCAGCCTTTTAGAAGGAACGATTGCCGAAAATATTGCACGTTTTGAGGCTTTGGATTCGGCAGAAATTATTGCGGCTGCAAAAGTGGTCGGTTTGCATGAAGCGATTCTGCGCTTACCGCTGGGCTATGACACCAGAGTGGACGAGTCTGGTGTATCGCTGTCTGGCGGGCAACGTCAATTAATTGGCTTGGCGCGAGCCGTATATAAGTCGCCGTCTATTCTGGTGTTGGATGAACCCAATGCGCATTTGGATGAATATGGCGAATCACATCTGCTTAACGCCTTGCAGGCATTCAAAAATCAGGGAAAAACCGTCGTGGTGATATCGCATCGCACCAACATTCTAAAAGTAACGGATCAGTTGCTGGTGATGAAAAACGGCGAAGTATTGCATCACGGCCCAACGGATATTGTGATTAAGCAATTAAACAACGAGAAATCAACACAACAGGCGGCTTAATAAAAATATGAAACTTATTTCTCAAAACAATGCGTTAGAACTTTCTGATTTAAACCCGGCTAATTCAAGCCATACCAATGCGCATAGCCGAGATGCCGCAAGCAATCTGGACCATTACGCTAATAATAAAACGTCTAATCGTTTGGGGCTGTTTTTACTGTTATTTGGATTGCTTGGTTTTTTGTTGTGGGCTGGCTTTGCGCCACTGGATGAAGGCGTTCCAACTGAAGGCGTCGTGAATGTTGAGGGTAGCCATAAAGTAGTACAGCACTTAAGTGGTGGAATAGTTAAGGCACTCGCCGTAAAAGAAGGCCAGGAAGTCAAGGCTGGCGATGTGCTACTTACTTTGGATGATGCGGTTATTAAAGCCAGACATCAGGAAATCAAACAACATTATATGGGATTGAGAGCACAGGAAAGCCGCTTAATCGCAGAAAAAACCGGTGCTAAAACGATTCAATTTCATGAAGATTTAATTAAAAACCAAGATGATTTTTATGTGCAAAAACACATGCTGAATCAGTCGCAATTACTGCAAGCCAGACAAAATGTATTAAGCGCAGAAATCATGGCGATTCAGGAGTCTATACAGGGGCAGAACGCCATCATTGCGGGAGATGAAGGTGTTTTAACTAGCTATCGCTCGCAATTGTCACTGTTAAATGAGCAATTAAACGGCATCAAACCTTTGGTGCAAGAAGGCTATGCACCCAGAAACCAGTTGAATGAATTGGAGCAGAAAGTTGCGCAAACCATTGGGCAAATTGCCAATACACAAGCCAATATCATACGTAGCAGAAAGACGATATTAGAGCTGAATCAGCGCATGATGGTTAGACAGCAGACTGAAAAAAAAGAAATCGATACCGAAATGGCACAAGTGAATCTTGCTGTGCAATCTGATGCTGAAAAATTCAAAGCATTGACTGAAGAGCTTGGCCGCATCTCAATGATTGCGCCTGCTTCAGGCCAAGTTATCGGGTTGCAAGTACATACTTTAGGCGCCGTCATTCAGCCAGGACAGAAAATAATGGACATCGTGCCAATGGGTGAACCACTTATTTTAGATGCCAAAATTCCGCCAAATTTAATCGATAAAGTGCATGCAGGACAAGATGCGGATGTACGTTTTTCTACTTTTGCCAATACGCCGCAATTGCTGATTGAAGGCAAAGTGAAAACCATTTCAAAAGATTTGTTAACAGAATCAGCGCCCAATTCTGACCGCGTTACTCAGAGCTACTATTTGGCTAAAGTCTCTATTACGCCAGACGGCATGCGCGTGCTTGGCGATAGAAAACTACAGCCTGGCATGCCTGTGCAGGTTGTGATTAAAACGGGTGAGCGTACTTTGTTAACTTATCTGTTGCACCCGTTAACAAAACGCATTGCAGCCTCGATGAAAGAGGAATAGCAAAAAATGATTCATAAAAAAATAAAAATATTCAGCATATTGCTATCGCTACTGTTGGCGTCAACACAGCCGCATGCAGCAGATAGCTTGCTTAGTTTGTATCAAGCTGCATTGAATTACGATGCGCAGTACAAAGGCACGGTTGCGGATACGCAAGCGGACAGGGAGGAGATCAATAAAGCCCGCGCATTGTTTTTCCCGAAAGCGCAACTAGGTGGCAGCTATGGCCGTGGCGATACTGATCGTGTCTCGCAGACTTTATTTGGGCCAAGAGAAGATACCCTCAAATACGACACCAAAAATCTGGCACTTACTGTCAGGCAGCCGCTATTTAATAAAGAAACCTTAGCCACTTATAGAAGTGCCAAAGCTTATGTAAAAGGCAAAGAAGCCATATTGCAGAACGAAACTTCCACCTTAATTACCAGAATTGCCAGCGCGTATTTTGAGTTGTTATATGCAGAAGAAAAAACCACTGTTCTGCAAAATAAAGTTTCGGCACTTGGTCAGCAGTTAGGTCAGGCAAGTAAGCGCTTTGAACACGGAGAGGGCACTTTAACTGAAATCAGCGAAGCGCAAGCGAGTCTGGATGTTGCTCATGCTGAGTTATTAGAAGCAAAAAACAGTGCAGAAGCTTATAAGTTGGCCTTAAGCAATATGACCGGACTGCAAGTGGAAGTGTTAGCAAAACTGAATACAGAAAAAATGGCCACGATTAAAGAGAATTTTGGACAACTGGATGACTGGCTGAAGACGGCCATTGAAAATAGCCCTGAAATATTATCCGCCAAATATGCACTGGAGGTGGCGCAGCAAGAGGTTGAAAAGAAGCAGGCAGGGCATCTGCCAACGCTTGATTTGGTTGGTGTGCGCTCATATAGCGAAAACGACAGCAACAATACTTTGGGTTCACAGTTTGATACGACGACGGTGGCCTTGCAGTTTAATGTGCCGATTTTTGCAGGTGGATTTGTGAATGCCAGCGTACGGCAATCTGTGAGCAGAGTGGCAGCGGCCAGGGAGGAACTCAATCAGAAAACAAGAGACGCCAACACTAATATTCAAAAATATTATCAGCATCTGCAAAGTGAATTGCTTTCTATGCAAGCCTATACGCAAGCCGTTAAATCCAGCGAAATTGCACTGGATGGCACATCTAAAAGTTTTAATAGCGGCTTCAGAACCAATATTGACGTGCTGAATGCCCAGCAAAGGCTATACGAAAATAAATTGAAACTGAGTAAATCCTACTATGTGCTGGTGAACGATATCGTGAATATCAAGCACATCGCTGGCGTTTTAAATGAGGCGCAATTGCAGAATATTAACCAGTTTTTCTTAACGAATTAAGCATTGTTTGAACAAAGTAAAGTGGATGGTGAAAATATGAAATTAACAGCAGAAATCAATCGTAAATCATTTAAAAAGCAAGTACGTCAGCAAGGATTTACCTTGTTGGAATTATTAGTGGTGATGGTCATTATCGGTTTGCTGGCAGGTTATGTTGGGCCGAAATACTTTGCTCAAATCGGTAAGTCGGAAGTAAAAACGGCAAAGGCGCAGTTGGATTCTTTGTCCAAAGCGCTTGATCAGTATCGTTTGGATAATGGACATTACCCAAGCACAGAAAATGGCTTAGAGGCACTCAACACAGCACCCGCAGATGAAGAGAAATGGCGTGGCCCTTATCTACAGAAAAAAGCCCCGAATGACCCTTGGGGTAAGCCTTATCAATATAAATTCCCAGGTGAGCATGGTGAATATGATTTGTGGTCGTTTGGCAATGATGGTACTGCGGGTGGCAGCGATGAAGCGGCTGATGTGGTGAACTGGGAATAGTTAATTTTTAATATGAAATTTGAATTAAAAGTAGCGTACGGCGAAACCATCAGCTTGCTGGATATAGAAGCTAGCGATGCTGCAAATGCGCTGAAACAAGCCGAATCTCAAGGATTCAGTGTGCTCAATGTAAAAAATGCGAGTGGCTTTCAATTTAAACCCAGCTTTTCAAAATCTAAATTTAACTTAATGCTTTTCAGTCAAGAATTACTGGCCTTGCTGGAATCCGGTTTGAGCTTGGTTGAGTCGATTGAGGCACTGGCAGAAAAAGAGCAGCAAGCTGAATCTAAAGCCATCCTCAGTCAAGTGATGGCGGCACTATATGAAGGTTTGCCATTATCCAGTGCTTTAGAAAGCGTACCACAGGTTTTTACGCCGCTTTATGTTGCACTGATTCGCTCAAGTGAGCGCACGGGAGATATGGTTCAGGCGCTTGCTAGACATGTTGCTTACCAATTGCAGATTGATGCTGTACGTAAAAAAATCATTACAGCATCTATTTATCCTGTGCTTTTAATTATCGTGGGTGGCTTAGTTGTGCTGTTTTTACTGGGTTATGTCGTACCAAAATTCAGTACGATTTATGAAAGTGCTGGTAACGATCTGCCGTGGATGTCGCAATTACTCTTGAGTTGGGGGCGACTGCTGCAGGAACATGGTAAAGAGGTATTTTTCATATTCATTCTCAGTTTGACCGTATTGCTTTACACCTTAAGCCGACAAGCAGTACGTGCTGCCATAGTAAAAAAACTATGGTTGATTCCAACTGTTGGCGAAACGATGCGGATTTACCAGTTAGCCAGATTTTACAGAACACTGGGTATGTTACTGTGCGGTGGAATCCCTTTAATAACGGCGATGGGTATGGTTTCATCCTTATTGCAAACTTCGTTAAAAAGCAGTCTGGATAAAGTGACTTTTGATGTGCGCGAAGGTAAGCCGATTTCAGCCGCGATGGAACAGCACGGGATGACAACTGCAATCTCGATTCGCATGCTGCGTGTTGGTGAGCGCACTGGTCAGATGGGTGAAATGATGGAACGTATCGGTGCGTTTTATGATGATGAAATAGCCCGTACGGTGGAATGGTTTACCAAGTTGCTTGAGCCTATCTTGATGATGGTAATTGGGCTGGTGGTGGGGTTGGTCGTGGTGTTGATGTACATGCCTATTTTCGAATTAGCGGGGAATATTCAATGAATATGCCACTTAATATTGCAGATGATGGTGGGTTTGAGGGTGTATTTTCTTCCAACACCAGTCTAACTGTTGAGCAAGTAAATCAAGCTAAAAAAATCGCTAGTCAAACCAAACAGGCGTTGCTGGATGTGCTTGAAGAGCAATCCGGTTTGAGTGCAGATGAGTTTGTTATTGCGCTTGGTCAACTGATGCATTACCCAGCGCTATCCATCTTGCAGCTCTATGAGATGCAGCCCGATTTTAGCTTGCTGTCTTTTGCAAATGCGGGCAAATATGGCTGTGTCGCCTTGCGCAATCATATCGGTGGTTTATATCTGGTTTGTGCGAATCCGTTTGATGTGAATTTACAAGGCAAGGTTGATTTACTTTTTTCTCATTCTGCCAGCATCCACAACGTCACTTGGGCGCTAACGCATCATAAAGATTTAACTGCATTTCTGGCACACCACGAAGAGTCTATGCGTGCTCGTGACGGACTGATTTCAGAACAGTCAGAATCTCAGACAGAACTCAATGGCTTGGAAGACATTTCATTAAGATCGATTAGTGAAGATACCAGTCCAGTGGTCAAGTTTGTGCGTTCCACTTTATACGATGCTCTTAAAGCAGGCGCCAGTGATATTCATATGGAAACTGATCCACACGGTTTAAAAATAAAATACCGTATTGACGGTGTATTAAGCCAGGAGGGCGGAATACAGGGTTTAGCACAAGCGGAACAGGCTATTTCGCGCATCAAAGTCATGTCTGAATTGGATATCGCAGAAAGACGCGTGCCGCAGGATGGACGCTTTAAAGTGTTGGCTTTAGGTCGTGAAGTGGATATGCGGGTCTCTATCATGCCAAGCGTGTTTGGGGAAGATGCCGTCTTGCGTATTCTAGACCGCAAAGCTTTAAGTGATGAAGCCAAAGGCTTGAGTCTGGAAACATTAGGCTTTGAAGAATCCATTAAGGCGCGTTTTAGATTGTTAGCAGAAGAACCGTATGGCATGTTGCTGGTGACAGGCCCCACTGGTAGCGGAAAAACAACTACGTTATACGGCATTATTTCAGAGATAAATCATGGGCAAGACAAGATCATTACCATTGAAGATCCTGTCGAATATCAACTGCCTGGCGTATTACAGATTCCGGTTAACGAAAAAAAAGGCCTGACTTTTGCCCGTGGCCTGCGTTCCATTCTGCGCCACGATCCAGACAAAATCATGGTTGGTGAGATACGTGATGCAGAAACCGCACAAATCGCCGTGCAATCAGCGCTGACAGGGCACTTAGTACTCACAACGGTGCATGCCAATAATGTATTTGATGTGATTGGCCGTTTTACCAATATGAGCGTCGATCCCTACAGTTTTGTTTCTGCCATCAACGGCATTCTTGCACAGCGGTTGGTCCGTATCAATTGCACACATTGCGCAGTGCCAGATATACCGCCTGTTGAACTTATAACTAAATCCGGATTAACTGCTCAGCAAGCATCCAGCTTTAGTTTCAGAAAAGGCCAAGGTTGTGGTCAATGCCACGGTACAGGTTACAAGGGTCGTAAAGCGATTGCAGAATTGCTGTGTTTTAACGATGAGATCCGAGAGCTAATCGTCACACGCGAACCGATACGTAAAGTGAAGGAAGCAGCACATAAAAATGGTACGCGCAGCATGCGTGAGGCAGCGCTGGAATTAGTAAAACGTGGTGAAACCACATTACAGGAGATCAACCGTGTTACTTCGTTGGCTTAGGTCTTTGGTGAGTGATGAGCTGCGTATTTTTGTTCATCCAGACTACATTTTATTGACGCACTTAAAACGCAAATTCAGTGTTAAGTTCAAGCAGCATATTATTCGGCAACAAGTGTTAAGCGTAGATTTATCTGAAAAATCCAATCAATGGGATGCATTAAAAAGCCATCTGGCGAATGCTTTTGACAGCAATCAATGGCAAGACACTGTTAAGCAAGGCATTAGCGCTAACGTAATTATATCCAGTCATTTTGCACGATACGCCATTATTCCGTGGAGTGTTGAATTGGCGGTGGAAAGTGAACGTCAGGCTTTCATGCGCTATCGGTTTAATGCCCTATTTGGCGATATGGTTAAGACTTGGAATTTGCAGATGAGCGAGCCTGATTTTGGTCAGCCAGCCATTGCCAGCGGTATAGACTCCGTATTATTAATTGCGCTGCACGAAGTTCTGGCAGCGGCCAATATAAAAGTGAACAGTATTTCACCTTATTTGATGGTGGCTATCAATCAAAGCATACAGCAAATCAAGCAGCAGAAAGTCCATCCTGATTTCTGGTTTGTGGTGGTTGAGTCCGAGCGCCTATGTTTCGCATTAATCGAAAATGGCGGTTGGCGCTTTGTGAAAAATGTCGCTGTAGAAATGGATTTAAGCGGACAAATTAATACCTTAATACAGCGAGAAATTGTAAATTTCAGTGTCAGTTCTGCACTGCCAGTCGTTATATATCAGGCAGAAGCAGGTGTTAGTCCTATTCCTAAGATTGCGAATTTTCCAACCATTAACATTCAATCAAATGGTTTTGAGAGTGCAGCGAACTCGTCGGAGAAAAGTGTCAATAAATGGCTGGAAGCGCGAGTTTAAAGATGAGAACCATTCAATTAAATCATGCTTTAACTGCAAAAACACACACTTCATCAGCAATGTTCCTGTTGATTACGGGTGCATTGATGTTAGCGGGATCTATTTTTTATTTTCAGCAGATATCCAGTAAAACACAGCGTTTAGAAGCGGATATTGAGCAGTTGATGCACTCAAAAAATCAACGCCCATTACTTAAAGTGAACAGCAAAGAATATATACAAGCACGTGATGAAGCTGTTGCCGTGAATGCGGCGATATCAGAAATCGTGATGCCTTGGGCACCCATATTCAAGACATTAGAGGCGACAGATAGGGCAGATGTAAAGCTGATGTCAGTGGAACCAAATACTAAAAAACAAGCTTTACGCATGAATGCAGTAGCGATGGATGTTGACAGTATGATGCGCTACGTCGACGACTTATCACAACAAAAAATGCTGACAAGTGTGACGTTGGTTACCCAGCAAAGCGCTGATATTAATGGGCAGCCTGCAGTACATTTTGTGGTGGAAGCGCGATGGTAAAACCGATTTTTGGTAAATATTCAAAACTGCATTATAAATTGCGGCAATTGGGCTGGCAGGGCGCAATGGGCTTAAGCTTCATTGCAATTAGCATTTTATTGCTGTTATTCATTGCGTTTCCCAATGCTAAAAAAATGGATGGGCTCGTTACTAGACTCGCTGAATTACAAGCCAAGACTGCTGCGGGACAAGCTGATGCTAAACCAGATAACCAATTTGATGTGATTGCTAAGTTGAATGCTGTAACGCCGTTACAAGGTGATGCAAACAAAAGAATAACGCAGATATTGCATGCTGCAACTGAAGTTGGCCTGGCTACGGATAAGGTTGATTATGTTGCACAGTCATATTCGACCTCGTTGATTAAATATCAAATTAAATTTCCAACGCAAGGCAGTTATATCCAAATTCGTCAGTTTCTTAATAGTGTGCTGAATGCATTGCCAACTGTGGCGCTGACGGATATTAAATTAAAGCGAGAGGATATTGGCAGCGATTTAATTGATGCCCATATCCAGTTCAACTTGTACGTTCGTAAAAGTGAGCGTTAATTCAATGCAAATGATAAAGAAAAACATGCTTTGGATACTGTTGCTATTAACGCTGGCAGCTAGTTTTAATGTTGCACAGCAAGATGACGATGCTAATCAGACTGATGACGTGGTTGTGCTGGCACGTGCTGAATCTAAACATATGAATAGAGCTGAAATCAGTAAAAGGCCTCAACAAGAGAAACAAATCTCATCGCAATTACTCAGGGCCCAATTGACTGATGAGCCAAAAAATATTTTTACCGCATATATTTCTGATGCCGAATTGCAACAGCAAAATGTAGACGCACCAATAGAAGTGCCGCCAGCCAACCCTTTTATCTTTGCGGGGAAATTGGTAGATGACGGAAAGATAATCGTGTTTTTAATGGATGCACAGAAAAATTACTCTGTTGTGACGGGCGACATTCTAGAAGAGGTTTGGCAAGTGAAATCTATTGTCCCGCCCATGATGACAATCAGATATTTACCGTTAAAAATTGATATGCAGTTGCAAATTGGAGCATTAAGTTGAGTTTATATTTATTTCAAAATTTCAAAACAGTGGCTAGGAATCAAGCTTCATTTTTGCTCTCTGCGATGTTGATGTCGAGTTGTACGACATTGAATAATCAACAGGAAAGCTTCATTCAGGGGAGCGCAGCCTATGAGTCCGCCAGACAGTTAATTAGTAGCGGAGAGTCTGAAGCTGGTATCAGTAAGCTAAAGCAATTGACTGAAATGTATCCAGATAATCCTCAGTATCGCAGCACGTTAAAGATACAACAGGATCTGCAAATGGCAGCTTTACTCAAGCAAGCGGATGCCCAATTACAGCAAGGCTTATTTGCCGAAGCCGAATTGAATTACAGGAAAGTGCTAGGTTTAAGCCCTGATAATCGGCGCGCAGAGGATGGGCTGCTTAAACTCAACCTTGCACAGAACCATGCCATGATGCTGACGAACGCGCAAACTGCTTTTGATCAGAATGACGATGATACGGCCCAAAATTTGTTGAGGGGAATCTTGGCAGAAAACGCTAATCAAGAATCTGCCAGAGCATTGTTCGAGAAGATAGAAAATAGACGCATCGCCAAAATAAATGCAGTGCCACAAATTAAATCTGCTTTCAAAAAACCAATCACACTTGAGTTCAAGAATGTGCCGATTAAGTCAGTATTCGAATTTATTGGCAGGGCGGCCAATATCAATTTTTCGTATGACCAAGAGCTACGTGAAGACCAAAGAACCAGTATTTTTGTGCGTAATATTTCAATTGAAGATGCTATTCAAGTCATCTTAACCACGAATCAATTAAGCAAGAAAATATTAAACGACAATACTTTGCTTATCTACCCAGTGAGCCGTAGCCAGGAGTATCAAGAGCTATTCGTACGCAGTTTTTATTTGAATAGCATGGATGCCAAGCGCGCCATGAATATGATTAAAACTGTTGTTAAGTCCAAAGATATTTATATCGACGAAAAATTGAATACATTGGTGATGCGAGACACTGCAGAAGCGATTCAGATTGCTGAGAAATTGATTGCCTCACAAGATATGATTGAACCTGAAGTCATGCTTGAAGTTGAAGTGATGGAGGTAAATCGGAAAAGTCTAGAAAATATCGGTGTACGTTATCCATCGCAAATCAGCCTCGGTGTACAAGGTAACTCAACTGCGAATGGTGTGACAACGCCAACTCCTGGCAGATTAACAATCGCACAGCTGAAAAACTTTAACTCTGGTCTTGGTGTATTTACCATTAGCGATCCCGCGTTGGTATTGAATTTATTACAACAGGATACCGATACCAACCTGCTGGCTAATCCACAGATTCGTGTAAAAAATCGCATAAAAGCCAAGATTCATGTTGGAGATAAAATACCGGTTCTAACCAGCGTAGCCAACGCAACAGGCTTCGTTTCGCAGACAGTGAGTTATATCGATGTCGGTATCAAGCTTGATGTTGAGCCAACGATTTTATTACAGGATCAAGTCAGTATTAAGGTCGGTTTGGAAGTCAGTAATGTAACCGATCAGGTAAGAACAGATTCCGGCGTATTGGCTTACACCATCGGTAGCCGCAACGCTAATACAACACTGCAATTGAAAAATGGCGAAACCCAGATACTGGCAGGCTTGTTCAGGGACGACAGTCAGAATATTTCCAATAAAGTGCCTGGTTTATCTAAATTGCCATTTATCGGCAGGCTGTTTACGGATAAAAATAACGATAAGCGCAAGAACGAAATAGTCTTACTCATTACCCCACGCATTTTGCATAATATTGCGCCTGCAAATGCTGTTTACACCATATTCCCATCAGGCATCAATCACGCCGTAAGTGGTCGCGGCGGCAGACAAGCTGAAGCTATTGCACCAGTAAATAGCCGGCCAGTTGAAGCGCCAGTAAAAACGCCACAAAGTATACAAAATGAACGTAGTCAAATGGACCAAGGTTTTGCCGATCAGATAATGCAACCTAGTGTTGAATCTGAAGACTCCAACAAATTAAGAGAGAATCCTTAAGTGCGCATGCAAGCCAAAAAACATGCTGGATTTACATTAATCGAATTGCTGGTTTCATTGGTTTTGTTAGCCATGTTGATCTCTGCCGCAGCACCACTGATGCAACTAACCGCTAAACGTAACAAAGAGCAGGAGCTTAAAAAATCATTGTGGCAAATACGGGATGCAATTGATGCGTACAAGCAGGCATCAGATGATGGCTTAATCAAAAAGTCCGCTGATGATTCAGGTTATCCCGAATCATTACAGCTATTAGTCATCGGTGTTGAAAATATGCAGGATCCGAAAAAACGTAAGATTTACTTTATGCGTAGTATTCCGCGAGATCCGTTTGCAACAGATGCTGAATTATCGGCAGCAGAAACATGGGCGCAGCGCAGTTATCGGAGTTCCTTTGAAACGCCAGAAGCGGGGGAGGATGTGTATGACGTACATTCACTCTCTAATGAAGTTGGCATTAATCAACAGCCGTATAGCGAATGGTAATGAAAAAAAGTACGTTAAAAAATGATGCCTTTAAAAAAGGCTTTACCCTAATCGAGATATTGGTCGTTCTGGCCATTATTGCCACGCTACTAAGTCTTGTCGCGCCTAGATATTTTGATGTCATTAGCCAATCTAAAGAAACAACACTGAAACACGATCTAATCATTATGCGCGATGCGATTGATAAATTTTATAGTGACAAAAATGTATATCCGGAATCACTGGAGGAATTAGTACAGTTTAAATATCTTCGTACTATTCCTGAAGATCCTATCACTGAAAGTACGGCTACTTGGATACTCGTGCCGCCGACTGATGTGGAAGCAAAAGGCGCGCTTTATGATGTCTATAGCGGTGCGACAGAAGTTGCATCCGATGGGAGCCAATATGCCGACTGGTAAAAATACGTCAAAACAAGCCGGATTCATATTGCTTGGCTTGCTGGTGTTGATTGTGATTGCTGGCTTTGCATTAACGCAAGCCAGCACGAAATGGAGTGACGCCAGAAAACGGGAAAGGGAGCAAGAGTTACTAAAAGTAGGTGAGGTGATTAGAAAGGGCATAGGTAATTATTACAATCAAACACCCGGTGTAGTAAAAGAGTACCCACCTAATTTGGAAGCGTTGCTGAAAGACAACCGCTTCCCAGTGCCTAAACGGTATTTGCGTAAAATTTATCTAGACCCAATCACGCAACGAGAGGGCTGGGGGATTTTAGAAGCGCCGAGTGGGGGAATCATGGGTGTTTATAGCTTATCGGCGGATGCACCTTATAAAACTAAAGGATTTAGGCCGGCTTATCAACATTTTGAAAATAAGAAATATTACGGTGAGTGGTATTTTGCTTATGTTGAATCGCCAGTCAACAGTAGATGATGGGTATCGTATATGACTAAAATGCCCAAGCAAACAGCGCATGTAGATATCTCACATATAGTCAGTGAGGTTAAAAAACACGGATTTTATTCTTCGTATTGCGATAGTTTTTCGCATGGTGCTAGCAATCATAATGAGCTGATTTTAATGATTAAAATGCTGGCTAAAAATGCTCATTTGAAAGTGAGTTTCAATGTAGCAGAAAGTATTTGTATCTTTGAAGCTTTGGTTGATTAACGCTTAGAAATTAAAGAGGTGGCAAAGGTGATTTGCTAACGTGAAATAAGTATTAGATTAAACACTTATTATATGCCAACAATAAAGCTGGCGTCCCCACGGGGATTCGAACCCCGGTCGCCTCCGTGAAAGGGAGGTGTCCTAGGCCTCTAGACGATGGGGACCTAAGAATTTACTGCTTTTTACTGCAACGGTAGTTTACTACAAAACGACAAATTTCTTAAATGATATTTATCTTTTTAACTACATTTAATCAAGCATTTGGTGGAGATAAGCGGGATCGAACCGCTGACCTCTTGCATGCCATGCAAGCGCTCTCCCAGCTGAGCTATACCCCCAAAAATCCACTTACTACAGCAGTTGAGTTGACTTTGATTTAAGCTGCAACTCAACGAAGGCGCCATATTAAAGATGGGCAGGTTAATTGTCAACGCATTTTTGTCCTAAAGTGTAATTAACCGCGTGTATTGCTTTGTGATTCGAATTGCAATAAGTCAACTTTAGCTAAAGGTTGCCAATCAGTTTTGCGATGTTCTGCAACTACGTTAGTAAATATGCCACCACGCACATAAAATTTGGCGGTGACTCGCATGAATTTTGGCTGCGTGGCTGCCACTAAGTCATCTAAGATGCGATTGGTCACGGCTTCATGAAAACAGCCTTCGTTGCGAAATGAAACGATATAAAGTTTTAAGCTTTTTAACTCAACACAAAGTTGATCTGGAATGTAATCCAAATCAATAACTGCAAAATCCGGCTGACCTGTTTTTGGGCAAAGGCAAGTAAACTCGGGGATTTCCATATGAATATGAAAATCACGATTGGGGTTAGGGTTGGGAAATGTTTCGAGTGTTTTAGAGGGTAGAGCGCTTAAATCGCCCAATATGGTGACGTTTTCGTGCAACGCAGTGCTAGACATAATGGCATTCCTATCAAATAATAACGCTATTATAAAAGGCTTCCTAAAAAACATACATATAGTTAAACATATAAAGTAAAACACGTATAAACAAGTTAATACCCTAATAAAACCAAACTATTTAATCTAGACTACCATACTCACTTTTGCGTTTAACTCATTTAAAACTTGCCGGCTTTAAGTCTTTTGTAGACCCAACCACCATTCATCTGCACGGTCAGCGCGTGGGTGTTGTTGGGCCGAATGGTTGCGGCAAATCTAACGTCATGGAATCGGTGCGCTGGGTGCTGGGCGAATCCTCTGCCAAAGAAATGCGTGCAGATGCGATGGATGCAGTGATTTTCAATGGTTCATCTAATCGAAAACCCATATCACGCGCCAGTGTAGAGCTGATTTTTGATAATAGCCTAGGTGGTGCAAGTGGTGAATGGAGCCAATACGCAGAAATTAGCGTCAAGCGCATAATTGAGCGAGAAAAAGGCTCGACTTATTACATTAACAACACTGCTGTGCGCAGGCGCGATGTGGCTGATTTGTTTTTAGGTACAGGGCTTGGCGGGCGGGCGTATGCAATCATTGGTCAAAACACGATTTCACGCATTGTAGAGGCTAAGCCTGAAGAGTTGCGGGTATTTTTAGAAGAAGCCGCTGGTATCAGTAAATATAAAGAGCGTCGCCGCGAAACGGAATTGCGCTTGCGTGATACGCGTGAAAATCTGACCAGAGTAGAAGATATTTGCCGCGAACTGCAAAAGCAAATTATTAAACTAGAATCGCAAGCGGTTGTTACGCAACAATATCATGCACTGCAAACCGCTTATAAACTGGCGGATGGTCAGTTGTGGTTGTTAAAGAAACGCGATGCCAGTGCGGAGTGGGAGAAAACCAAGCGACAAGTCGAAAAGCTGGTGAATCAACTGGAAGCGCAAATGGCCGATTTGCGAAAAAGCGAAGCAGATTTAGAAGCAAGCCGACAAGCGCATTATGCGGCTTCTGAAGGCATTAATACTGCACAAGCCGCGTATTATGAAGCCAATGCCGAGGTTTCCAACCTCGAAAATCAGGTCAGGCAAAACACAGAGGCGCGTGAGCGTATGACGCAACAGCTGCAACAACTGGCGCAATCGCTGGAACGCAACGCAATTGCCAGTAGCGCTTTGCAAGAAAGTTTAGTGCAGTTCAATAATGAGTTAATAGCGGCCGCAGCGCTTGAGCAGCAATCACAACAGTCACTGGATGCATTAAAACTGAGTTTACCGGAAAAGCAGGCAACGCTTAAAGCGGCCAATGCAGCCACGCAAAAAAGTCAGCAAGCTTTACTGGATGCCAAACAAAAAATTCAAATTGAAAGTAGCAGCATTCACTATTTAGAGCAAAGTGTTGCTGAAAATATGCAACGTATTCAACGCTTTGAAGCTGATTTTTCACGCTTAATAATACCCGATGAAACGCAACTAAAGAACAGTGAGCTAGCTTTACAGCAGGCACAAAAGAATGTGCATGATATTGAACAGAAAGTACAAAAAATTGTAGCTGATGAATCAGCATTGCAAACCACAATCAATCAGTTGCGGGATCAGCAAACTCAAGCACAACGTGCCAGTAATCAGGCAGAAGCTGAGTTGCAGACATTGCAAAAAATGCAGCAATCGTTAAATGCAGCGGGCAAGCTGGATGGCTGGTTGCAAGGACATGGTTTAAAAAACAATGCGCGGCTATGGCAAAAGGTTAAAGTGGATGATGCTTGGAACGTGGCTTTAGAAGCGGTATTAGGTGCAAAATTAAATGCATTGATTGCGGATAAAAATGCGATTAATGACAGACCGCCTGGTTTTTTAGCGATGGGCTATAAGGCAGCTAATGCGACTACAGTTGAGCCGTCAACAGCAAGGCAACACGCGCATCTAATACCGTTAATGAGTACGATTAAAGCGTGTGACGAAGATCTGCGGCCCATTTTAGAGGATTGGCTGGCAGGAACATACTTGCTGGCTACAATTGATGAACAAAATAGCGGCATCAAAAATAAAGCTATTTCAGCATTAAAAGCTGGTGAAACATTGGTTAATCAGCAAGGCGACGTGTTTAGTAGTCACGGCGTAGTGTTTCATGGAGAAAATACGCAATTAAGCGGCGTTTTAGAGCGACAAGCGCAGCTAGAGCAGTTGCAAAGTAAATTACCCAGCCTGCAAGCGGACTTGCAGGTGTTAAATGTATCCTTAAAGAATGCAGAAAATAACTTATTGCAGGCACGCCAGCAACAACAGCAAGAAAGCGCTCAGCTACGTTCTGCCACGCAAACACAGCATCAATTACAGCTTGAGTTATCTAAACTGCAACAAGTGCGTCAAACCGCGCTTGAGCGGGAAAAAAATATTCAGGCAGATATTGCCAATGCAAAAGCCAAATTGGCAGAGCTAATGAGTGCTAAAACGCTTAAGCAAAAAGGGCTGCAGGCCTTAACAAAAAATATTCATGTACTTGAGTTGGTGAAAAACAATGATGATGCGGCAAAAAAGCAGGCTGATCAGTCTTATTTTTCAACGCGCGACTCTATACAGTCAGCCGAAAAAAAGCATCAGGAAATTGGTTTTAATTTAAAATTAATTAACAATAAAATCATTGAGATAAATAATAAAATTAATGTTAATAGTGAAGAAAAAATCGCTTTTGAATTGCGTAAAAGTGAAGCGGAGCAAGTGTTGGAATTAACACCAATGGCAACGTTAAAAGCGAATCTTGTTGAGGCTGTTAATCGCAAGCAGTTGTCTGAAGCAGTTTTGGCGGTCGCGCGTAATCATTTGGTGGAACAAGAGCAAGCGCTGCAGAATTTTGAACGTACGCGCATGCAAAACGAACAGCAACTACATCCATTGCGCGATGCTTTAGAACAAAGCCGCTTAAATGAACAGCAGGCGCGTTTAGGCTTTGAGCAGTGCCAGGCAGGTTTGATGGAAAGTGGGCAGAATGAGCAGGAATTGTCAGTTAATCTGGCAGAAAATGCTAAAACAAGCGATTTAGTGCGTAAATCCAATCAAATCCAGCAAGAGATTGCAGCTTTAGGTGCTGTTAATTTAGCCGCTATTCAAGAATTGGCGACCGAAACTGAGCGTAAGACTTACCTGGATAGCCAGATGCAAGATTTGCAGCAGGCGACTGAAACCTTAGAAGATGCTATTCGCAAAATTGATAAGGAAACTCGCGAGAAACTGATGCATACATTTAATACCGTTAATCAAAACTTTGGCGAATTATTTGCCACTTTATTTGGGGGCGGCCAAGCCCGGCTGGAGTTGCTGGGCGACGAGATTTTAGATACAGGTATGCAAGTATTTGCGCAACCGCCAGGCAAAAAGAATACGACTATTCAGCTGTTATCCGGTGGTGAAAAAGCGTTAACTGCGCTGGCTTTGGTATTCGCATTGTTCAGATTAAATCCCGCGCCATTTTGTTTGATGGATGAAGTGGAC
>Ga0160177_119941_pt1 | contig 32957 bp, 21 predicted proteins | sample met4stb_FD_108563 | JGI IMG/M metagenome (GOLD analysis project Ga0160177, IMG submission 108563) | Synthetic bacterial communities of pure cultures from sediment of Lake Washington, USA, under low oxygen conditions - MT... | ecosystem: Engineered > Modeled > Simulated communities (microbial... >...
ATACAAGTAATTGTATATCTAAAATAATGAAATCTGGCGGAATATAATTGATCCTGCTGCTTCTAATTAAGCGTGTCTGACCAATGATTGAGAAATTTGTGTGAGATGTCTGGTGGGCTGTAACTTGTTGAGTTTGAGCAATAACAGACGTGAGCCGTTATTTTATTACGACAGTTTATGTTTTTAAAATGAGTTAACTCTCAGTTTTTCTGTAGGTTACCGCAATAATGACCAGAATTAGGCTGCTTCAATAATTCTGTTTATTCTGCCTCGCGATTACGCATGAAATCCGCTACACCATATAATTGCTCGGCCAATTTCTGCATTAACACCTCATCCATTTTCAAGGTTTGCATGGCTTTTATCATGCAGTACATCCATTGGTCACGTTCACTTTCACCGATGCTAAAAGGCAAATGTCTACGCCGCAAAAATGGATTTCCATAACGCTCTATGTACAACTGCGGGCCGCCCGTCCAGCCTGTTAAAAACATAAAAAGCTTCTCACGCGCGGCCGTTAAATCAGCCGAATGCATGGCACGAATTGGCGCGGCTTTCGGGTCGCTATCCATAATGTCATAAAATGTTTCTACCAACAGGCGAATCGCAGCAGTACCACCTTGCTCGCCACCGAGCAAGGTATAAAAGGTGGACTTACTACTGCCTGCTTCTTGTATCTTGTCTAACATTCGTTACTTAACTTTCCGTTACTTAATGCGATGCAGCGCTTGGTTTCACCAAGCTCGCTGCCAATTTAGCGCGTGCTCTCGCTTCGTCAGTATCTTTACCAGTTGCCAGAGCAACTCCCATGCGGCGACGCGCAAATGACTCTGGCTTGCCAAACAAGCGCACATCACTACCAGGCACATTTAAAGCAGCTTGCAGACCATCATATTGAAGATTGTTACTTTCCACTGCACCATAAATGACTGCGCTAGCGCCCGCTTCTTTCATGCTCACATCAACAGGCAAGCCCAAAATAGCACGTGCGTGCAATTCAAACTCACTTAGTCGCTGCGAACACATCGTCACCATACCTGTGTCATGTGGGCGCGGACTCACTTCGCTGAACCAAACCTGATCGTTTTTAACGAACAGTTCTACGCCAAATAAGCCAAGCCCACCCAAACTATCGGTAATGGTTTTAGCAACATGCTGCGCGGCTTTAAGCGCATTGGCTGTCATTTTTTGTGGCTGCCAGCTTTCAACGTAATCACCGTTTTTTTGCAGATGTCCTATCGGCTCACAAAAATAAGTCTGTGTTTCACCTGCTGCATTTTTTGCACGCACTGTTAATAAGGTAATTTCATAATCAAAATCAATTTGGCCTTCTACAATCACGACACCTTGATTGACGCGCCCACCCGTTGCGGCATAATCCCATGCAGCTTTTACTTCACTGGCTTGTGTAATGCGCGATTGACCTTTCCCGCTGGAAGACATGGTTGGCTTAATAAAGCACGGATAACCAATACCCGCTTTACCTGCATGCACATCCCCGTCAATGGCGGCTTGCAATTCGGCTTCGCTTCGTGCAAAAGCATAAGGTGAAACCGGTAACTGCAACTCTTCTGCCGCCAAACGCCGTATTCCCTCGCGATTCATGGTGAGCTGTACAGCTCTAACCGTAGGAATGACCGTTGCCAATCCTTCGCTCTCAACGTCGGCCAGTACGTCGGTATTCAATGCTTCGATTTCCGGCACAATAAAATGAGGATTTTCCTGCTTGATTAATGCCTTAAGTGCGACAGCATCTGTCATATCGATTGTATGCGCGCGATGTGCTACTTGGTGGCCTGGTGCGTTGGCATAGCGGTCAACTGCAATCACTTCTACCCCAAAGCGTTGCAGTGCAATAATCACTTCTTTGCCAAGTTCGCCGCTACCCAGCAACATGACTTTGGTCGCCGAAGCGGTAAGAGGAGTGCCTAGTTTCATAAAATTTTGCCCATGCGCTGTATCTGATTTTTGAGTATTGGAAATGACTAGAATAATACCACGCGGGGATGCAGAAATCGTACGTCTAGAGACTGGCTATAAGTAGCTGACTAAAGCGCAGAAACTTAATATAAGATTGTTAACTAGATAAATTGATTAGCTTTAAAAGCTAATGCCATGCTTATCCATGCGATAGCGCATAGTCATACGAGTAATGCCTAATTGGCGTGCAGCCTCAGATACATTGTTATGTGCAGCCTCTAAAGCCTTCAGTAACATACTTTTTTCAGTTGCATCTAAGGTTAATTGGGATTGTTGATGATGCTCATTACCAGCTTTATTTTTACTGTCGAGCAAATTTAAATCATTAGCCGTAATTTGGGCTTGGCTGCTTAATAATACGGCGCGGCTAATTTGGTGACGTAACTCACGCACATTGCCAGGCCAATTGTAAAGCTGCATCGCATCGATTGCCGACTGGCTAAACTGATGTTTCGCTAATCCGTAGCGCTTTTCAGTTAACTGCATAAAATGTTTTGCTAACTGCAATATATCGTTACCGCGCTCACGCAAAGGCGCAAGTGATATCGTCATCACATTTAAGCGATAGTATAAATCTGAGCGGAAACGCCCATTTTGCGACATCTCATGCAAATTGCGGTTGGTTGCCGCAATAATACGCGCTGGTACGATACGTTCTTTAGTTGAACCCAATCGCCTTACGCGGCGACGTTCCAGCACACTTAATAACTTCGCTTGCAATGCTAACGGCAACTCGCCAATTTCATCCAAAAACAGCGTGCCGTCTTCTGCTGCCTCAATCAAACCAGGTCTTGAAGTAATCGCATTGGTAAATGCACCTTTTTCGTGGCCGAATAGCTCACTTTCAATTAATTCGTTTGGCAAAGAAGCACAGTCAACATGTACAAAAGGCTTTTCACTATTGGTTCCAGAGGCATGCAGTAATCGGGCTGCAACATCTTTCCCTGTACCGGTTTCACCTGTAATTAAAACCGTTGGCGCGACAGAATCAGTCAAATGCCCCAACTGTGCAATACGCGCAATTTGCATATGAATACTTTGGGTGGCGGGGCTATCACCAATTAATGCAATACCGTCGCTAGAATGTGCATTGCGTTGCCGCGCATAATCCAAGCTGGTTTGAAGCGCTGAGGTTTTTTCGTTTTTTTGAACAACTAATAATAACTCTTCTAAATCAATTGGTTTTTTTAAGTAATCATTTGCGCCTAACTTCATTGCAGTTACGGCATCGCTAACTTCGCCATATGCTGTCATGACGATCGTCGTCATACTTTTTGCAACGAACTCACTCAATAAATCTAAACCATTACCATCCGGCAAACGCATATCCAGCAAGACTAGATCTGCGTTGAACTGCTTAATGATCGCACGCGCATCGGCTAAATTTTCAACATGCTCACACTCAAAACCCGCTTTTTGCAAACGCTTTTGCACCGCGCGTGCAAACAGCACCTCATCTTCTACAATCAATATTTTTTTAGATTGGTTGAAGTGCGTTGACTGTTCTGCACGCCCAGAATCTGCATGGGCGGGTTTTGATTGAGTGTGTTGTGCGAGCAATTAAACTCCTGCGTTAATCATTAAATGACTCTGGCTATTTTTTTGGTGCAGCAAACTCATAGCGCAAGCCCAACCAAGCAGCACGTGGAGCACCAGGCAACAAACCTAACATTCTGGCCTCTTCACCAAATACGCCGGCAGAGTTAAATGCGGTTTCAGCTAAACGACCACTGATGTAATAGTTTTTGTCAAAAATATTAGTGGCTTTTGCAAATGCTTTCCAGCCATTACCAATGTTGTATTGGGTATCCAGGTTCACAACAAAGTAACCGCTAATTTTGCCTTTACCGGTTGCGCAGTCTTCACCACCATCACAATTAGCAGAGTTTGCCTTGTGTTTGTTGTTTTCATTCCCCCACACATACTGGCTTGAATAACCAATGACGTTCGCACCGACTGTCCATGCAGGGGTGACTGCATATTGGCCACGCAGTTTGATCTGGTGTTTAGGAATAGATGGTAAATAATCACCTTTAGTCGCAGTATAAATACCATCATCGTGAGATGAGTTTGACTCATTAGCAAATTCAACCTCTGTGTCATAAGTGGCTCTTACATAACTATATGACGCACCCCATTTGAATTTTTCTAAATTACCGTTCAAACCAAAATCCAGACCTTGACGTTTAGTTCTGCCAATGTTTCTGTAGTAACCTGCACCGGATAGTTGATTTGATGCAGTGAACTGAATGTCGTCGTGATTCACGGCATGGTAAATGCCAGCATTCCAGTTGATAGAATCAGTTAACTTGCCACGTCCACCAAATTCATAGGTTTTAGCAACCACTTGGTTCAGTGGAGGGTCATCTGCCATCGCAGCCGGCAATAGACATGGATTGGCTGGATTAGAGCAACCTAGCTCAATTGCTGTTGGTGCACGGCTTGATTCACTATAAGAGGTATAGAAAGTCAAACTTTCACTTGGCGTATGTGTTAGACCGATTGTTGGATTTAGGCGTGTGTAACTATCTTTAGCAGTAAGCGATAAATCACCATCATCGCCGCGTAATGTGTCTGAATTATCAATACGTGTGAAATTCCAGCTTGCGCCTGCATTCAAATGCCATTGATCGTTTAACGATAATGTGTCTGTTGCAAAGAGACGAGCAGTGTATTGTTTACCGGTTAAACCAACAGTTTGGCGTTTGGGAAGCAAGCCTGCGCCATCTTCAAATTCAGGGCCGCTCATAATTGGTTTTCTTGACGGTGTCCATACATTTTCGCCTAATCCATCATCAAACACGTCATCCTCTTCACCAGCCACATTGACGTGCTCTGACTGTTTGAATCGCATGAGTGTATAGTCGTAACCTGCGCCAACGATAAACTGATTCTTTTTACCCATCCAATCCTGATCAAAAGCAAACTGACCAGTTAAACCGTATGTGTCTTGAGTGGTCTTGGTCGTGTTCATGACAGCACCAAGATATTCTTCATCGTCGAATTCCCCAGCATAGCCAGGATATAGCGCTTCCAGGTCTCCATCTTCATTGTCACCTTCCCACGCATCACCATTTTTAGTGTGACGGTTTGATTTTTTATAGTACACATTACCTGAGAACATCGTATCTTCATTAAAGAAATGTGAACCATTTAGCGCTAAAAAGTGAGAATAGTTATTAGTAAAGTCTGGGCGTGTGTGAATCTGGTCACGCTTGCCATGCAACAGAATTTCAGGTGTAAAGCCATTACCAATTAAATTATTATCTGTACCAATATAGGTAAGGTCTAACTTGGTAGATTCATTTTGCCAGCCTGTTTTACCAAATAGCTGATTCACATGCGATGGTGAATAATCTCTCCAACCATTTTCGGTAGTATGTTGATAGCCAAACATGTAGTCAACGGAACCATCTTCTGAAACGCCACCGTATTCAATTAACGCACGTTGACGACCCCATGAGCCAGCCTCGTATTCAACTGCAGCGCCTTGATTATCACGACCATTCTTGGTCTGAATAGCAATAGCGCCACCTAAAGTATTTAAACCAAACAATGGATTGGATCCAGGAATCATTTGCATATTGCCGATAGCAAAACTAGGAATCTTGTCCCAGAGCGTCACATCGCCAAACGGTTCATTGACACGCACACCATCGATATAAGTAGAAAGACCTTGTGCATTGCCTAATAACGGTGATGAAGAGTAGCCACGGAAGTTAATTTCAGGCTGCCAAGGATTGCCGCCCATTTCGGTAACGGAAACACCTTGCATATTGTTATTCATGTAATCGGCAATCGAAACGCCTGTTTGATTATTCACATCTTGAGGTACAGCCACTTGAATATTGGCTGGCACTTTATGAAGTGGCAACCCAATCCCTGGTAATGGCGTAGTAGAAATCACTTCAATTTTCTCAGCGCTTGTACGCGCCATCTCTTCTGCTTGCGCCAATTGTGGCAAAGCACAGGAAATCATGACAGAAATGAGGGTTAATTTTGGTTTACTTTGTAATTTTATTTTAGATTTAAGTGTTGCTTGCATGTTGACTCCCTAGATTTAAATATACAACTGGCATAACTATGCAAGACGCGTTCCAGAATCAACAGTTATAAAAACTTCAATTAAATCAATGGCTAAATTTTATCGCCGTGAAAAACAGCTATTATAAATTGGTTTATTGGTTGTATACAACCACCAATATGGTTGTATACAACCAACTCAAATGCTATTGAGTAATTGCTTAGGCGGTATATTCAAATACCTGCGGATAACAAGCCATGCAGCAAAAGGAATCAATACAAAAGTCAGCAGAAATACACTTAAAGCTAAACTAATATTAAATTGATAAGGAATATCCAGTACGAAACTACTTAAATAGTAACTGAGTCCAGTGGCCATCATAATTGCGACAGTTGCTGCCACCGTGCCGATACTGGCAAACTCGGTGAGCGTTGCAATGGTAGTTTGCGCGCGCGATGCGCCTAATACACGTAGCAATGCCGACTCTCGCAAACGCGCATCTAACGTAGCAATCAACGCAGCATATAAAACCACTAAACCTGCCACTAAGCAAAACATAAAAACAAAACCAATCGCAAGTGCTAACTTATTCATGATATCGCGTACTTGGTTCATTAAATTGGCAACATCAATCACCGTAAAATTAGGGAATTTTTGCACTAACTGATTCAATGCGTTATCTTGGTCTTTGGGTAGATAAAACGCTGTCATATAACTGGTTGGGTAGTTTTTAAGCGTATCGACTGGTGTCACCGCAAAAAAGTTAGCGCGCATGCTATCCCATTCCACTTTACGGATACTGGTCACTGTCAGCGTGATTTTGCTGCCTGCGATGTCATAAGTTAACGTATCACCAAGCTTAATATTCAGCGCTGTCGCAATATCTTGCTCTAAGGATAAAAGCGGTTTTCCAGCTTCATTCGGTTGCCACCAGCGGCCTTGTAGCAGCTTATTATCCGTTTGCATTTGTGCGGCGCTGGATAAATTAAACTCGCGCGAAGCAAGACGTTTAGCGCGCTCTTCAGTAAATGAATTTGGGTCAACCGCCTGATTGTTAATCGCCATTAACCTGCCGCGAATCATTGGAAATACCTGTGGCGCGACAACTCCAACGCCATGAAGAAAAGTTTCTGTTGATGCAACCTGATCTGGCTGAATATTAATAATAAAACGATTCGGCGCATCAATTGGCAGCGAAGCCTGCCATGATTGCATTAAATCGGTTTTAATCATCATCAATAGCATCAACACCATCGCGCCTAAACTAAAGCCAATAATCTGCGCGATTGATAAACCTAAGCGTCTGTTTAAATTGGCGAACCCAAGACTGATCGCGTAATGTTGGTTTGAATAATCTGTGGCTTGCTGGCTGATCTTTTTAAGCATTTTTGCCAAGCCATAGGCCAGCAAACCTGCCACTAAACAAATACCCAAGATACCTGCTAAAAACACCAAGGCCAATTGCAGCGTTTTGGCCAGCACGAACATGAATAAAACAACCACAATCGCAATCGGTGCATATTTCAGCCAAACCGAGACAGACTGTTCTGCAAAATCATGTCGCAAAATACGCATAATCGGCACATTTTTTAAAGCTTGAATATGTGGCAGCATAATGCTGAACAGAATTGCAAACGCCAATGCTAAGCCCATGAATATTGGTGTAAAGTCTGGTGCTGGCAACGCTTCCAAAAACAATCTGCCCGCAATATAAGCTAAACCGTACTGCAAAATATAACCCAGCAAACAACCTAACAGTCCGCCAATCAGCGCCAAAAACGTACTTTGCAACAACATGAGCTTTTGTATGCTGGCTTTACTCGCGCCAAAACAACGCATCAAAGCGGCGGTGTCGGTGCAGCGCGCGATAAAAGGAATGCTCGCCAGCAACATGGCGACGATGGATAAAATCACGCTGGCAAATGCACTTAAGCTTAAGAAAGTTTCTGCTTTATCCAATGCGCTTTTAATCTCTGGCCGCGCGGTTTTAACGTCTTCAATACGTTCACCACGTTGCAATTTTGTAGCTAAATCATTGGAAAACTGCGCAACCTTGTCGGATGCGCCTGCGACCAATAACTGATATTTAACCCGGCTACCAAACTGCACCAATTGTGTTGCGGCAATATCGTCTGCGTGCATCATTAAGCGCGGCGCGAAGCTAAACATATCGCCGCCGCGCGATGGTTCACGCGCTAAAATACCTGCGACTTTGAAGCGCGCTGCACCCAATTCAATCTCATCGCCAATGCCTATTTTCAACGCATTCACCAGACGCGCCTCAACCCACACTTCACCTTTTTTGGGCGTAGTTTGTACACTGGTTGGCAATTGGTTATTGCTTAGCTGTACGCCAAAATCTCCTCTCAACGGGAAACCATCAGACAAGGCTTTTATTTCTGCCAGCTGGTTGCGGTCACCTTGAATCACCATGCTAGGGAACTCAAGTGTAGTCGTGCTTTGCAAGCCATATTGCTTGGCTAATTGATGATAGGACTGCGGAATTGCATGATCGGAAATAACGACTAAATCGCCACCTAACAGCAAACCGCCTTGTGCGTTAAGATGCAGCGCGATGCGATTAATAAAGAAATTAACCGCTGTAATTGAAGTGACTGCCAATACCAAGGCCAATAGCATGACGCGTAAATCACCCGATTTCCACTGTGAAAACAATTGCTGCCAAGCCAGTTTTACCATCATAATGACTCGCTCAACTGACCATTATTCAATGTTAATGAGCGTTGGCAACGCTTGGCTAATTTCATGTCATGTGTGACTAAAATAAGTGTAGTGCCTGCTGCATGATTTAAATCAAACAGCAATTCAATGATGCGCTCACCTGTAGCTAAATCTAAATTACCAGTTGGCTCATCTGCAAATAAAATGGCGGGCTGCGAGGCAAATGCGCGCGCAATGGCTACACGCTGCTGCTCACCGCCTGAAAGCTGCTTGGGATAATGACTGACACGTGCGCTTAAACCGACTTTTTCCAACGTCGCCAGCGCCACTTGCTTCGCATTTGCTTGATTCGCCAACTGCATCGGCAGCATGACATTTTCCAGTGCAGTCATCGTAGGCAATAGTTGAAATGACTGAAACACAAACCCCATATTTTTACCGCGTATTGCGGCACGTGCATCCTCATCTAAACCACTGAACGCTGCGCCTTTAACGCTAACGCTACCACTACTTGGCTGATCTAATCCTGCCAGCAGGCCAAGTAAAGTGGATTTACCTGAACCTGAACTACCAACAATAGCCACACTCTCACCAGCAGCCACTTTTAGTTGCAACTCAGAGAGGATGCTAATTTTATTTGGCTCTTCACCCACGCTTTTGCATAGATTTGTCGCTAGAATAGCTGGAGTAGCCGTTATCGTATGATGATGCGTTGATGGTTGATTGACATTAATTGGGCTGTGCTCATTAGAAAGTAACATGTATGTGCTCTCGTTTATTAGGATTTTTGCTGTATGTGTCTGCATTTAAAAAATCCAGTTTTAAAGTTCTAAACCTGAAAATTTCCAAACTGTACTTTAGAAAGTTAAGCTTAAGTCTTGGTATTAGTCTAGCGGTAATGAGTTTGGTTGCAACTTCCGCGCAGGCAACACAAACTATTGTCATTTTTGGTGACAGTTTGTCTGCGGCTTATGGCATTCAGCAGAATGAAGGTTGGGTCAAACTGCTGGAAAACAAGCTTAATCAGCAAAAGCTTGACTATAAAGTGGTGAATGCCAGCATTAGCGGTGAGACCACCAGCGGCGGCTTGGGGCGTTTTAAAACGATGCTCACGACGCATAAGCCCAATATTGTCATTATTGAACTAGGCGCAAATGATGGCTTGCGCGGTTTAAGCGTACGCGAAATGCAAAGTAATTTGGATGGCATGATTACCCAAGCAAAAGCCACCAAAGCCAAAGTGCTACTACTTGGCATGAGAATACCGCCAAATTATGGCATTCAATATACCCAGCAATTCAGCGAAACCTATGCTAATTTGGCGCAAAAACATGGCTTAGTTTTGGTGCCATTTTTTCTAGAGGGTGTTGCAGGCAATCCGAGCCTGATCTTAGATGATGGCTTGCATCCCAAGGCAATTGCACAAGACAAACTATTAGAAAACGTTTGGTCGCAACTGAGAAAGCTTATTAAGTAACAAATAGTTAAGTAGTCTCAGTTAATTAAATCAAACTATCGGCATTCTCTTATTATTCTGCATGCCAACTCACCAGCAAGCCCATTTCATCTGCGGCTGCTTTTAAATGGGCATCAACGCCAATATCCGGAATAATAGCCAAGGTATCTTCCAGATAAATAAGTGGCAATTGTGCGCGTTGCCATGGCGGTACGCTTGAGGTTTGCAGGGCTACTTTTAAGCTGCGGCTAGGTCGGTTTAAATCCGACTTAAACCGCTCACCACCGACTCGATTTTTAATGAGTAACTGCTTGTTATTTAAATGCTTAATCGCAATACCTTCACCCAACTTTTGGCTAAAACTTAAATAGCTTTGGTTAGGTAAATGTACGACTTGTTCATTTTTCCATACAGCATCTATAGGCGCATTGGCAGTTGATTCTGCGACCAAATACGCACAATGTCGATAGCGCCTGAGCATTAACTCAGGCGAGCTTTCATCATCGTCGCTAAAATTTTCTTGAGTCACCTTTATTTTAATTGCCGCATCAGATTTAGCATTGAATAATTGCTGCGTGATCTGCTGCAATTGACTGGTGCTCGGCATGCGCACATCATTCTGTGCCAGCCACCAACGCAATACATTATTGACTCTAGACTGACTCAACCCGATTAATGGAGGCAATAATAGCGTGTTAATAGTCAAATCATCGTTAAAACAAGCTTTTGCATCTTGCTCTGCCAATTCATCCAGTAAATGATTCGCTTCAGCTAGATGTGCAGCGGTGCGTGCTAAGTTTTGTTTGATGCTGGGATACTGCCGCATGAAAATCGGCAAAATCGAATGTCGCATAAAGTTACGATCAAACTGCTGATTCAAGTTACTCTCATCGTCCACCCAAGCCAATTGATATTGTTTGGCATAACGCTCTAAGGTGGTTCTGGATGTATTCAATAATGGACGCAATAATTTTCTTTTTGCATCCATTGGCGCCATGGCCGCCAAGCCTTTCACACCTGCCCCACGCGCAAGCTGTAAAAGTAGGGTTTCAGCTTGGTCATCTTGATGGTGTGCTGTACAGACAAAGCCTGTATTTTGGTTCATCAGTGCCGCATAACGGGCTTTTCTGGCTGCCGCCTCAACACCCAGACAGCTATTAGAGTCGACATTGACTGTTGAAATAATGAGTGGAATATTGAGCTGCTTACATCTTGTTTGGCAAAAATCTGCCCATGCGTCTGCGTGAATACTGAGGCCATGATGCACATGATGGGCAGTTAATAGAAACCCCACACTTTGTCTAAGGCCGGCTAAAACATGCAATAACACACATGAATCCAGCCCACCACTAAATGCAATTGTTAATACGGGTTGAACAGAAGAAGTCTGTTCAGAATTTTGTACAGAGAAAACATCGCTTAAAAAAGAACTGACTTGCTGCGATAGCGAACTATCGCGCTCATTTATTTTTTTATTTTGGCGTTGTTTCTTTGAATTTTCCATAACTCATCAAGCGGGCATAACGTGCCGTTAATAGCTGCTCGGTATCTTTTTTCTGCAACGCAACCAATTGATCTTTAAGCAGTTTACGTAGCGTCTGCATCATTAATGAAATGTCACGATGCGCACCACCTAATGGCTCACTCACGATCGTATCAACCAAACCGAGTGCCTTTAGACGGTCTGCAGTAATTGCCAGTGTTTCTGCTGCCTCTGGCGCTTTGCTAGCGCTTTTCCATAAAATCGATGCACAGCCTTCAGGTGAGATAACGGAATAAGTTGCATATTGCAACATCAAAAGGTGATCGACCACACCTAGCGCCAATGCACCACCAGAACCGCCTTCACCAATAATCACGCCAATAATCGGTGTTTTAAGCTCGGCCATTACATATAGATTTTTAGCAATCGCCTCACTCTGTCCGCGCTCTTCCGCACCGATGCCAGGGTAAGCGCCTGGCGTATCAATCAAGGTAATAATCGGCAGATTAAATTTTTCTGCCATGCGATACAAACGCAAGGCTTTGCGATAACCCTCAGGGCGCGGCATACCAAAATTCCGATATTGCCGCTCTTTTACATCACGGCCTTTTTGATGTCCAATTACAACGACTGGAACACCTTCAAATCGTCCTAAACCACCGACAATTGCCGGATCATCCGCATAAGCGCGATCACCATGAAGCTCTTCAAAATCAGTAAATAACTCACGAATATAGTCCAGCGTGTAAGGTCGTTGTGAATGGCGCGCAACTTGCGAAATCTGCCACGCACTTAAATTCTGATAGGTTTCTTGCAGCAGTTTTTTTTGTTTTTTCTCTAGCTGGTCTAACTCTTTAGAAATATCCAATCCATCATGCTCATCATGCGATATCTGCAATGCTTCAATGCGTTGTTGAAGTTCAGCAATGGATTGCTCAAAATCCAAGTAACTTATTTTTGTATCTGTAGCGCGTCTAAGGCTCATATTTTTATATTGCTCAACTATTTAAAGTGAATGTTTTAACCGACCTAATTATATAGGATTTTAACATTTTCTTTCGATAACCATGCGGTCAGATTCTGCAATAACTCATCATGCAACTCTACGCGCCACGCATCGCCCAGCATCATACTCGCTTGGCCTTGCGCATTGTGATATTCAATTTTAATGGGGCACAGCTTTTTGTCGGTTTCTGCTGCTTTTCTGCGATAGGGGTTTAATATAGCAGTCAGTTTTGCGGCATCGGATTGTCCATTACATGAAATCTTCAGCATGCTGGCATATTGACTACGTGCAGATGCTAAGTCGTACAACTTACGTGCGTTTACACGGATTCCGCCAGAAAAATCATCATAGCTCACGCGTCCTTCAATAATCAGCAAGGCATCTTCTTTAATTAACTGCGCAGACTGATTGAGCATTTCGCTACCCACCACCACATCGACGCGCGATACCGCGTCATCAATGGTCACTATCGCCATTTTACCGCGCTGCGTCATGCGCACACGCACGCCTACTACAATACCGGCCATTAATTTTGGTTGTTCTTGAGGTGTTAAGTCTGCTAGCGAACCACGTACAAACTGACTCACATCATGCTTAGCGTTTAAAAATGGATGACCACTTAAATAAAAACCCAACGCGGCCTTTTCTTCAATTAACGCTTGTTGCGGCGTCCATTCTGCTACGTTTGGCAGATCGTGCTTGGTCTCAGATACATCGCCAAATAGATTATCTTGCCCTGCATTACTATTATTTTGCTCAGCCGCAGCAATTGCCATGCTGACTGCTGCCAATAACGCTGCGCGGTTTGGCTCCAGCTTATCAAACGCTCCAACGCGGATCAGCGATTCAATCACACGTCGATTCACCTTGCGTAAATCCAGCCGATTACAAAAATCAAACAAACTCTTAAATGGTCCACTTGACTCGCGAGACGCCACAATAAGCTCGATTGCCGCTAAACCCGTTCCCTTTATCGCACCCAAACCATATAGCATCTGACTATTATTCAACGGCAAGAATCGATAACCGCTTTGGTTAATATCTGGCGGTAACACCTCTACTTTATTTGGTGCGCAATCATCAAAAAAGCTGTGAATGTTGTCCGTATTGTTCATGTCTGCCGACATTGTTGCTGCTAAAAATGCAGCAGGATAATGCGCTTTTAAATACGCGGTGTGGTAAGCAACCAACGCATAAGCTGCGGCATGCGACTTATTGAAACCATAACCCGCAAATTTTTCCAGCAAATCAAATAATTCAGTCGCCTGTTTTTCGTTAAGGCCATTTTTAAGTGAGCCTTCCACAAAAATAGCGCGCTGCGCATCCATTTCTTCTTTCTTCTTTTTACCCATGGCGCGCCGCAGCAAATCCGCGCCACCCAAGCTATAGCCGGCTACCACTTGCGCAATTTGCATCACCTGCTCTTGGTAAACCGCGATGCCGTAAGTTTCTTTTAGAATCGACTCCGTGGCTGGGTGTGGGTATTCCACACGCTGCTTACCATGTTTACGGCGACAAAAATCGGGAATCAAATCCATTGGGCCGGGGCGATACAATGCTACCAAGGCAATAATATCTTCAAAGCAATCTGGCATCGCCTGCTTGAGCATGTCTTTCATGCCGCGCGACTCCAGCTGAAAAACCGCGGTAGTATTGGCCGTTTTGAGTAATTGATAACTGGCTTTATCGTTAAGCGGTAATGTTTCAAAACTAAGTGGCGGCTCACCTAAAGTGGCGCGCTGCTTATTGGCATTGGCTAAGGCCAATTCCAGAATAGTCAGCGTTCTTAAGCCCAAAAAGTCGAACTTGACCAGACCAACTGCTTCAACATCATCTTTGTCGTATTGGCTCACCAAACTGGCGCCATCCGGCTGACAGTAAATAGGTGAAAAATCGGATATTTTTCCCGGGCTAATCAACACGCCGCCTGCATGCATGCCCACGTTGCGCACCAAGCCTTCCAGTCTTAATGCCAGCTCCAGCAAATGTGCGACTTCTTCTTCTTTTTCGCGGCGCTCTTGTAATTGCGGTTCTTTTTCTAGTGCACTGCTTAGCGTAATTCCCAATTCAAGCGGAATTAATTTGGCAATTCCATCCACAAAATTAAACGGTAAATCCAGCACACGACCGACATCGCGAATCACCGCTTTTGCCGCCATAGTACCGAAGGTGGCAATTTGCGACACGGCATCCAAGCCATATTTTTGCTTCACGTAATCAATCACGCGATCGCGTCCGTCCATGCAGAAGTCGATATCAAAGTCAGGCATTGAAACGCGATCTGGATTTAAAAAGCGCTCAAACAGTAAGTTATATTGCAGCGGATCCAAATCGGTAATATTTAAACTATAGGCAACCAAAGAACCTGCGCCTGAGCCGCGCCCAGGACCTACTGGCACACCATTATTTTTAGCCCAGTTAATAAAATCAGCCACGATCAAGAAATAACCGGCAAAGCCCATCTGGTTAATAATCTTGCATTCAAACTCTAACCTGGCTTCATATTCTGGTCGTTTGGCTTCGCGCTTTGCATCGTCGGGATACAGACTTTTTAAGCGCCCTGATAATCCAATATGCGATTGCGCAACTAAATACGTATCCAAACTGGATTGGTCAGGTGTTGGAAAGTTTGGCAAATAATTTTTACCCAACTCGATCACCAAATTACAGCGTTTAGCAATTTCAACCGTATTCATTAACGCTTCAGGAATATCCGCAAACAGCGCACACATTTCCGCTTGTGATTTAAAGTACTGTTGCTGTGTAAAGTTTTTAGGCCGACGCTTATCTGCCAGCATATAGCCTTCTGCAATACAGGTGCGAGCTTCGTGCGCTTCGAAATCATCTGCCGTTGTAAACTGTATCGGATGCGTCGCCACTACTGGCAAATCAGCAGCGCTGGCTAAATCGAGTATTTGTTGAATTAGCGCTTCTTGCGCTGGGCTGTCTTTAGGGTCAGATACGCGTTGCAATTCCAAATAAAAGCGATTGGGAAACAGGGCAGACCAAGTGTTAACCAACTGCGTTGCTTGTACTGTGTTACCGGCAATTAATGCTGTGCCAATATCACTTAGCGCGCTGCCAGAAAACAGCAGTAACCCTTCAGTATTCTGTAGCCACTCCTGCTTAATCTCCGCACGACCACGATATTGATTTTCAAGATAAGCGCGACTTAACAATGCGCATAATTGACGATACCCTGCAGTGTTTTGTACGAGCAATAATAAACGATGCGCTTGGTCACGATTTTTAGCGTTTTCCAGCCAAATATCGCAACCTAAAATCGGTTTAACACCGCGACCACGTGCTGCTTTATAAAACTTGACTGCACCAAATAAATTACTTAAATCTGTTAACGCGACTGCTGGCATGGCATCTGCGCTGGCTGCCTGAATATAATCATCAATGCGCACCGTGCCATCGACAATTGAATACTCGCTATGGCAGCGCAAATGTACAAACTGCGGACTGGGCATTTGTGTATGATCAGATGGAATATTTACTTCATTTTGCATAGTGCTATTTTACCCGCTCATACACAAATTGACGCAAAATTAATAATGTTAAATTGAGCGACTTTAAAGCAAAAATCCGCTAGACCTTCAGATTAGGTCTAGCGGATTTTTGCTTTATTGCAGCGCTACATTAATGTTTAGTCGATTGCCCAGCAAGCAACTCATTGACTTTACTCATTAATTCCTCATCTTGCACTGGTTTACCAAAGAAAGCATCTACCCCAATTTCTTTCGCCAGATTTTGATGCTTATCGGCAGTACGTGAGCTAATCATAATCAACGGTGTATTAGCGGTGCGCACATCATCGCGGATATTCCGCGCCAAACCAAAACCATCCATCCGTGGCATTTCGATGTCTGTCAAAATGATATCCGGTGTCAATTGCTGCAATACCTGCATCGCATCCATACCATCTTTTGCCACTAGCACCTCATAACCTTCACGCTCTAGTAACCGACCTAACACCTTGCGCATGGTCAGCGAATCATCAACGACTAAAGCACGCGGTTTAGTCGTTGCTTTAACGGCTTTTTTATCTGCTTTAACCACTACACTGCCAACCGCCAAAATTTCACGATTAGCCAGTTGTACAGGGTTAATAATCAACATGATCTTACCGTCACCTGCAACCGTAGCGCCTACAATGCCTGGTACGCGTGCCAACTGCGCACCAATTGGCTTCATCACCGCCTCCTGGTTGCCAATTACTTCATCGATATGCAGCGCTATATTGTACGTACCGCTGCGCAGTAGTAACACAGAAGCATAAGCATGATCTTCTGGCTGATGATCCTCATGGTCTAATAATTTAGATAAATCGTGAATCGGGTATTGCTTCCCTGCCCAGTTAATTTCGCCTGCACTATAAGCATTGATTAAATCCTGGCGTTTAATTTTCTGTGCCTGCTCAATCATCCCCACTGGCAAGGCATAAATCGAAGCGCCGGAACGCACGGCTAAAACCTGCGCGACTGTCAATGTCACTGGCAAATGCACATTAAACACCGTGCCTTTACCGAACTCGCTATTTAAATCGACACGCCCGCCCAGACCACTAATATCGTTACGCACCACATCCAAACCGACACCACGACCAGCAATTTGCGACACTTTGTCCGCTGTTGAGAAACCTGTTTCAAAAATAATGGACATCAACGATTGCTCAGTGATATCTGAAGATTCATCAATCAAATTATTTTTAATGGCTTTTTCTTTAACGCGCTGCAAGTTGACACCAGCACCATCATCCGTAACGGTAATATGAATCTCGTCATTTTCTTGGCGTATCTTTAGCTCAATCGTACCTGTTTCTGCTTTACCTTGATTTTTACGCTCTGCCGGCAGCTCCAAACCATGCGCTACTGCGTTACGCAACAAATGCTCTAACGGTGCACCTAGTTTATCCAGTACGCTGCGGTCAATTTCTGTCGTTTCACCAACAATCACTAAATCGACAGACTTATTAAGTTCACGCGCCGTTTGTCGCACAATTCGCTGTAAACGCTCGGCAATCTGCTGAAATGGCAACATACGCACACCCAGTAAAGTTTGCTGCAAATCGCGGTTCATGCGGTTTTGTTGTTGTAGTGCAGCTTCTGATTGACCTAAGTTAGTCAACAAGCCGTGCTGAATCGTCGCCACGTCGTTAACGCTCTCAGCAATCATGCGCGTCAGTTCTTGCAGGCGTGTGAATCGGTCAAATTCCAAGGGGTCGAAATTTTCATTCGATTCCTGCAGGATATTCAAGCGCGATTGCAACTGTGTTTCTGCTTCAATTTCCAACTCGCGTAAATAGTTACGTAAACGTGTCACGCTCTCGGTTAGGTCATTTGATGATTGTTTAACGCCGCTGATTTCCCTATCCATACGTGAACGGATGATTGAGATTTCACCAGCATCGTTAATCAGTCGATCCAGCGTATCTGCACGCATACGCAAGAATTGTGCTTTACGATCCGTTACACGGCTCGCTAACGGAATATCCTGTTGCTTAATCGCGCTAATGGTTTCAGCCGATGTACCTTCTAGTGTTTCTTCAAAAAAACTACCTATTTTGTCTAAATCGACAAACATACTGTCAAAATCGATATCAACCGTTTTGCGTTTTAATGATCGGATAACTAAGTCTTCCATCTCATGTACGGCATCGCCAAGCCCAGATTGCCCCGCCATACGCGCGCTACCTTTTAAGGTATGCAATGCGCGCTGTAGTGCATCAGGATGTTCTGATTGCTTTGGATGTGCTCGCCAAGCGCGTAATTCCGTGCCAATTTCAGGCAGAATTTCACGCGCCTCTTCAATAAACATGGTTAGCAGTTCTTGATCAACCTGCGTTCTATCCAACTCTACGTTCTTACCAATATCACTGGCCGAGACATTTTGGTAGGCCTTGCTTTCCGTAACCAATTTAACTTCATAGTCATCATGACTAAATTCAACAGCTGCGGCAGCAGGCGCTTCTGCTAAATTAACAATCGCGGCTTGTTCTAAATCAACACTTGGTGTGCCAAGCTCACTTAACAATTCAACAGTTGGGGTTTCAGTCGGTAAAGTAGTTGGTAAGGTGAAGGTAATTTCTTCTACCGCTTCTGGCACCTCGCTAGGTACCATAGTTAAAGCTTTGTTTTGTCGAGCTTGATCAGCAGCCTGATTCAGCACTTCAATCAATGCTCTTGCAGAGCGCGGATTACGCAACTCTGAAATTTTCACCCACATAGTAGAAAGTGATTTAACGGTATTGCTGTACAACTCGGTATGCTGCGGCGTCCAGGTTTCCACATCATTTAACCAGACCTCAAGTGCGCGACCCAGTTCACCCATAGGCTTAAACTCTGCAACGAGTGCATTACTGGCTAGCGTGTGTATCGCTACTTTTGCCACTTGAGCAGGTGTTAAGCTAGCATCTGCAATTAACTTAGCAACATCCTGCTCAAGAATGGTGATGTTTTGCATGCTTTCTTTAACAAAAATATCGTAGAAAGCACGACTCATTTTGCGCGTACCACCAATCAATACCTGGGGCTCTGTTTTTTTAGCTTTTTTAGGGGTTAATGGCGGCTCAGAATCTTGCCTGAATTGAGTATTTTCATTACTTATTGATTCAGCTTTATCTACTTCTGTAACGACTGGAGCGGATGATTCCTGAGCGGCCGAATGTTCAACCGCCGTCGCTTGAGAAAGTGCAGCAACGCGTGCCGTCCATGCGGTTTGATTAATTTCAACCTGCCCATTTGTACGCAGTTCTGCTGCCCAATCTGCAAAAGCAGCGCTTAGTTGTTCAATGCCCGCAATTTGCGACTGATCAAGTATCGATTTTTTATCTAAAACACCATTTAAAAACTGCTCTACTTGGCCAGCAATGTCACCCATGGCATTTAAACCTACCGTACGGCCGCTACCTTTTAAGGTGTGATAACTACGTCTGACTTCAACCAGCGCTTCACTATCGGTTGCATTGACGCGTAACGCCTGGCAATTTTGAGCAATATGCGCCAGCACTTCTTCTGCTTCAGTCAAATAAATGTCCAGCAATTCCGCGTCGAATGCTTGGTCAATTACTTTGACATCACTTGGGTTAGTAACTAACTGGGAAGGCGTTGTTGTCGCTTGCTCTGCATGTTTTTCGTTCGAGTATTCGCTAGACTCAGCATTTGAATCAGTTGCATATTCTGTTGTATCAGAATTGATTGAAACATCATCTAAACCAACTGTAGCAAAATGAACACCCGCATCTGCAAGCACGCTAGTCAGGCGCGTCACAGCACCTTCTAAAGCCAGCTCTGATTCGGGACGTATTTTTGGCATTTCATCCGCATAAATGCCAACCATACTCAAACTTTCTGCTACCAGCTCAAAGTGCTGTTGGTTTGAAACATAATCTTCAGCTTGGAAATGCTGTACTAAACGATTACTTGCTTTCACGATAGCGGTTGGCGTTGCTAACCCGAGCATGTCAAAAACAGCTGCGATTTGTTTTAAAGGTTTAGCCGTTAATGCAAGTGGTGATTTTTCAGCTGGATGACGGAAGAAGCTATCTAAAGCTTGTTCCGTAATTTTAAGTGATTCTTTAATTTGGATAACAAGTGCTTTTATCGTATCGCGATCAAGCTCGCCCGTTCTGTCACCATCTAACTTATCATAACTTTCACCAGATGAAATCGCTTCTAATCGATGCATTTCAGAAAGCAATTTTTGTACACGGTCAGCGTCAAGATGTTGATAATGGTTAAGCGAAGTTTCCAATAAATTAAGCGCAGCAGCAATTTCAATTAATGCAGCATGGTTCACTTTGGTTGCGTCATCACGCAAAGTACTGCTGGCAAGCTGCAAAGATGTATACAAATCAACAATGACCACCTGGCTTAGTTGCTGCGTAAGTGTTTGGCTAACAACCAATGTGTCAGAAAATTTAGTAATCAGTACGTTATCTACATGTACTTGTGCAAAGCTAGCGCTAGCATCTACTTTACTAAAGTCGATGGTATTGGATACGTCATCCCACAGTTCACGCAATACTTCTAACTGCGTGATTAACTCTTGTACAACAGTCAATTCATTTACATCAATTGAGCTTGTATCAAAACTAACAGCGTTTTTCTTATCGACAAGCAGATTCAGTTCAAAAACTTCTTTTACTTTTTGAACGTTATCCCTATCTACATTACTGATTGCCACGTAATACAAAATATCGCGCAATAAACTGCTGTGCGGCTTATTAACACCATCAGTCAGTTGGCGCAATTCCTGATCCAGTTTGCGGCATAAGCGTTTTGCGCCTAGATTTTCAGCAATTTCCTTCTGCTCTAAAGATTCGGTAAATGCACTAGCCGCCCACCATAAGGTTTTGTCGCTATTTTTCTTCTGTGCATGGCTAACATTGCTCACCGCTTCAGTCATGCTATGCAGCGCATTGCTTTGCTTGGTTTGCAACCAGCTTAATAGAGACTTTTGATAACTCGTACGTTGCTCTACGATAAATGCAGAATATTCAGCAGCTTCTAACTGTTTAACGGGTAAGTCTTTGGGTGCGCTATTACTGGTATCGGGGAAAAATAATTCGCTTTCATCCATCGTCTCACCCAGTGCTAAAACGATTGGATGGATGATTGGATATAAACGTAATGGAATATCAGGCGCGCCGTTTAACAAGTCTTGTAAATAAGATTGCAATGATTCAACGGCTTTAATAAAACGATCAATTAGCTCAGGCGTCGCATCCAGTGTTTTCTTCTCTAAGCGACTCGCCAGCTTTTCTAATTCAGCACAAAATCGCTTACATCCTTCCAGACCCACCATATCCAGCGCGCCTGATGCTTGATATAAATGCGTTTGCGAAAAACGCATGGGAGCTGTGTCATGTAAGTTGCCTTGTACTGTTTTTAGATTATCTAAAACAGTAGCAAGCGATTGATCTATCTGGTCTTTAACCCACGTTAAGGGGCCTATATCAAAATTTTCAGACACTTAAATTCGACTCCAAAGATATCAACCTATTCAATTTAAGCCAATTTAAAACCAGCTACTGATTCACGTAACTCTTCAGCTAGCGTTGTTAACTGCCCGACCGATTCTGCTGTTTGTTTAGTACCTTCGGTAGTTTGTGAAGTAATTTCCTGAATCTGCTGCATGTTTTTAGTCACGGTAGAAGCCACTTCTGTTTGTGCTTCTGTTGCGCTAGAAATCGACTGAATCAATCGTGCCAAGCTGTTAGTAACGGTTTCAATCTCTGTCAGCGCTTTACCCGCCGCATCAGAAAGTCGCGCACCTTCTACCACACCCTCAGTACTTTTCTCCATCGCCGCAACCGCAGAGTTGGTATCGGTTTGAATCGTTTTTACAATCGCGCCAATCTGCTTCGTCGCTTCAGATGAACGTTCCGCCAAGCGCTGAACCTCTTCCGCAACCACCGTAAAGCCACGACCGGCTTCACCCGCAGAAGCAGCTTGAATCGCCGCATTCAACGCCAGAATATTCGTTTGCTCCGTAATATCAGAAATCAACTCCACAATCTCACCAATCTCTTGCGAGCTTTCACCCAGACGTTTAATCCGTTTTGATGTTTCCTGAATCTGTTCACGAATACCGTTCATACCCGTAATTGTGTTTTGTACCGCTTGCGACCCTTGTGTCGCAGCTTGCAATGAACGTTGCGCAACCTGTGACGCCTGACTCGCATTGCTTGATACTTGCAGAATGGAACGTGTCATGTTTGAAACAGCATCTGTCGTTTCTGTAATTTGTTTGGATTGTTTTTCTGCCGCTGATAACAAACCAATCGAGGTCGCTTGCGCTTGCCCAGTTGCCGTATTCACCTGCTCTGATGCACGGTTAATCTCTGTTACCAGATCACGCAAGCTATCAATCGTATAGTTAATAGAGTCAGCAATCGCGCCCGTAATGTTTTCTTTTACCTCTGCACGTACCGTTAAGTCACCGTCCGCCAAATCACCCATCTCATCCAGTAAGTTAAGAACAGCCATTTGGTTTTGCTGACCATCATTTTCCAGCATCTGCACTGCGCTTTCAATTTGTTTCACCTGGCGTGAACCAAAGTAAGCAATTAAGAACAGAATCAATAAACCCAATAAACCCAACGCCAACAAAATACCTTTTACCAATGTATTGCTAGAAGATGTAATCCGTGCCGACTCTCTCTCAAGCTCTTGATTTAGCGCCTTAACAGTTTGTTTATTGATTTCATAGGCACCGGCTAAATCGCCCAGTGGTTTAGCCGCAGCAATCGCACCTAACTTAATAGCCACTTCAAAATCTTTATTGTAAATACGATAAAAGTTTTCGTTAGATTTTGCCACCGCCTCAAATGGGCCTTTTAATCGTTTAACACCCTCTTCATCAAATCTAGCAATTGCCGTTTGCCAAAAAGCCAAACGATTTCTATAGTCAGCCTCAAGCGCTTTTACTTCCTCCAGTTTGCGGTCTCTTTTCTGATAGTCAGAACTTGATGTCGCCACATAGGCCTCGTTTGTCGCCGCGAACGCATCCACCGCATAAAGTGGAGGCGGCAGAATATCTGCACGCAAATCGTTACTGAGCTTAATTTGATCGTACACAGGGCCGCCAACGCGCACCTGATTAATCACATAGAACGCCAAAATAATAAAGATAATCAAACCGATTACCGGTCCGATTACTTGCCCATAGCCACGACTGCTGCCTTCGGAAGACCCCTTATTGAACAACTGTGAGATTTTTGCTGGTAACTCTTTGATTACTTGAATATTCAATGCCATGTTGATTCCCTTTAAGCCTCACTTAACTGTTTCAAATAACTGCCATCTGAACTATTAAATTCAACTAAATTTAATGACTAAAATTAACTTCTAAAACACTTCTATCTATGAAAACTAAACCACAAATACATTTTAAGTTGCATAAGGAGTTGTAAAATCTTTTGAACGTACCAACTTGTCACAATCGAGTAAATGCCACACACGATTTTCGTCATCTGTATAAGTTTGATTTTTTAAACAAATATTATCATCAAGCAGTACATCAGCTAACTTCATTTCATCCAGCTTACGCAGGCCGACTAATTTATCAACCAGGAAAGCCACATTGCTCGTCACTGAATCACTGATGAGCAATAAGCGTGCATTCGATGAAATATTAGTGAAAGTGTTTTCAAGCAATTGCGCTAAATCATTAATGGCATACAACACACCGCGCACGTTTGCCACACCTAAAAACCATGGCTTAACCAGTGGTACACGCTGAATATCCATAATTGGCAGTGTTTCACTAATTTCCTGCAAGTTAACCAGCACATTTTTTCCGCCAATAATCACACCTAAATAACCTGCAGGCGATTCAGCACCGGCCTTTTTAGCATTTTCCAATCTAGCTAAAATATTAGTTTGATACTCACGTAATTGTGATTGTTTTGACATAAATGCAGCGGTTCCAATTATTTTAAAAACATGTCCATGCTAAAAATCAGCATAGTCAATGTCATGCATCGATTTTATCAATCAATGCTTTTAAATCATTTTTTTGTATGGGTTTCAACAAACACCCTTTTGCGCCCATTTTTTCCGCCCACGCATGATCGGTAACCTGCAATTTTCCTGAGCACAAAATAACCGGAATTGTTGCTGTAGCAGCGTCTTTTGTTAACGATCTCGCCGCCTGAAAGCCGGTTAAACCAGTCATAATGATGTCCATAATCACCAAATCCGGCGCAATACCAGCTGCGCGTTCCACGCAAGCCTCGCCACTTTCTAAAGCAATCACCTGGTAACCTTCTGACTCTAACAACTCTGTTAGATAAAAACGGTCCGTTGCTGAATCGTCCACTATTAAAATTTTACTGATTGCCATCGTTACTCCCCCAATTACTCGTTACTAGTTTACTAACTAACGCTTTTATTAACCAAGCAATTTATTAATCAACAATATTTTCTGCATTATTTTTGCTGCTCAGATAGGCATCACTGGTGTACGTATTAATTGCATCAATTAACGTATCTTGTGTGAAAGGCTTAGTTAAATACTGATCTGACCCCGCCATGCGTCCACGCGCGCGATCAAATAGACCATCTTTGCTGGACAACATAATGACAGGAGTTGATTTGAAACGGCTGTTGCGCTTGATTAGTGCACAGGTTTGATAACCATCTAAGCGCGGCATCATAATGTCGACAAAAATAATCTGAGGATGTTGATCGGCGATCTTTGCTAGCGCATCAAACCCATCCTCCGCCAAAATGACTTCGCAACCCGCTGATTTCAGAAATATTTCAGCACTACGTCTAATGGTATTGCTATCGTCAATCACCATTACTTTAGTGCCAGCCAGATTTGTTTGCGCCACTTTATATTCTCCCAGCATATAAACATACGTTTATATAACCAAATTATAAATCACTCTATCTAAAAAAATGTTTTTACTTTATTCTATTAACAACTCATTAACAACTTTGAGTTGAGTGATATTCGTCAGCACACACAAAATATTACATTTTTTAAAACAATTTGCAACACTTACGTAATATTTGTAATAAAATACTTTAACAACATTCAATAATTAATGTATAAATTACGATTATTTAAAACACGTAGAAATAATTGCATGCTTGGGAGCAAAGAATAATGCTTATAAGACAAGAATCTGTAGATTCCAAAACGGCGCTTAAAGATTTACCTGGCATATCACCGCTAGCAAGTGCTAATTTAGTACTGGTATTTGGCTCTATCAAAAGATTTAACGAAGGCAAATTGCAAGGCTTTCTAAAATCTCGCTACCCAACAGCCCAAGTAGTTGGCTGTACCACTTCCGGTGAAATAAGCCCCAACGGCGTCTTTGACGACAGCATTCAAATCACGGCGATTCAATGGGAAAAAACCGTTCAACGGGTGGCACAAACCAAAATGTCCGGTATGCAAAGCTCTTTTGAGGCTGCAGCTGGTTTAGCAAAGCAGTTGAAGGCCGATACTTTACGTACAGTATTAGTAATATCAGATGGTTTAAACGTCAATGGCTCCGAATTATTAAAAGGTTTTCAAAGTGTTTTAGGCGACATTCCAATTGTTGGCGGTTTAGCAGGCGATGGCGGTGCCTTTGTTAAAACCTTACAACTATATAACGATACCGTTTCGGATAATCTAGTTATTGCAGTCGGCTTATACGGCAACGCATTAATCACGGCAAGCGGCGCTCTTGGCGGCTGGAAACCTTATGGCCCACCGCGCACAGTGACCAAATCAGAGAAAAACGTTGTGTTTGAAATGGATGGTAAGCCAGCGCTACCGCTTTACAGAATGTATATTGGTGAAGCGTTTTCAAAAGGTTTGCCAGGTACCGGCTTAAAATTCCCACTTGCGGTCATTGAAGAAGGCAAACGCGATGTGGAGAAAATCCGTACCTTGTTGGCTATTGATACCAAAAACAATAGCTTAACTTTTGCTGGCAACGTTGAAGAAGGCGAAACGGTACGCTTATGTCAGACCAACCATGATCGACTCGTTGATGGTGCTGGCGCTGCTGCGAATCTGGTAATGGATGGCTTGAGTGCCAATAAAACCAATCAAACCGGTTTAGCTCTCTGTGTTAGCTGTGTTGGTCGCAAAGGCGTGATGGCTGAACTGGTAGGCGATGAAATAAAATTAGTGCAACAAATTTTAGGCCCTCAAACTAGCTTAACCGGCTTCTATTCTTATGGGGAATTAGCACCACGCCCTAATACGACGGATAGCGTATTGCACAATCAAACCATGACAATTGGTTATTTAAGTGAGAATTTACTGGCTTAATTGATTAATCAATTATCGTGTAATTTAATTTCAAACTTTATTGCGTCAAATCGATAAGCACCTGTTTTAAACAGGTGCTTTTTGTTTTATTATAGTTAGCATAAATAAACGCGCTAATATTCAGGCGCTTTATATCATTCAAAAAGGAAAAAATCATGTCTAGCTCAGTAACTCTCAAAGGCAATCCAGTTGATGTTGCAGGCAATTTGCCAAAAATTGGCAGTACTGCGCCCAACTTCACTTTAGTTGACAAAGCGCTAGCAGACGTTACATTAGAAACGTACGCTGGCAAACGTAAAGTTCTTAATATTTTCCCAAGCGTAGATACACCAACGTGTGCCTCATCTGTACGCGCTTTCAATAAGCATGCTGCCAACTTAACAAATACAGTGGTGTTGAATATTTCTGCCGACCTACCGTTTGCTCAAACGCGTTTTTGTGCAGCAGAAGGTATTGAAAATGTAGTTAACTTATCTACAATGCGCGGCCGTGATTTCTTAATGAATTACGGCGTATTATTGTTTACCAGCAAATTAGCCGGTTTAGCAGCGCGTGCAGTGATTGTAATTGATGAAAACAATGTGATTAAATACATTGAGTTAGTACCAGAAATCGCAAACGAACCTAATTATGATGCCGCTTTAGCCGCATTAAAATAAATCGTTTCAGATTTTAAAAAAGCCAGCATATGCTGGCTTTTTTATTGTCGTTTCAGATTTTATTTAAATAGCTTAAAGATATTCTGTGTATTTCGCATTGCTACCTTTGGCCTTCTCCACCGGATATTTCAAGGCATTCAAATCAATCTTTTTGTTGGCAGCTTCAATCAAATCGATATTCAACACCTCTGCAATTCTTAATAGATAAACAAAAGTATCCGCCAATTCATGGCTCACCTCTTCCCGTTTTTCAGGTGTTAATTGCTGACTTTCAGTTGGCGTATCCCATTGAAAATGTTCAACCAGTTCGGCAGCTTCTACAATCATTGCCATGGCTAAATTTTTAGGCGTATGAAACTGCGCCCAATCGCGTTCATTCACAAACTGGTTAATGCGAAGTCGTAAATGTTGTAATGAATCCAGGGGATGTATCGTATCCATCATTCAATTAACCTTAAATTAGCGGTGATTTTTAATTAACTATTTAGCGTTAAACTACTTTCTGTTACTGCCTGCAACCATTTTAATTTCAAATAATCGACATTCCAGTGGCCCGTTAAATAATGGCGTACGTTTGCTTGGCGTTAAACGCATTAATTTTGGTAGTCGTAAATCATTGGTTAAAAAATACGTATTCCAACCTGCAAATTTGCGCTTTAATGCTTCACCCATTTTCGGGTAAAGCAAAGCCAGCTCTTCATCTTCACCAATGCGCACGCCATACGGTGGATTGGCAACCAGCACGCCATTGTCGGCAGGCGGCACTACTTCGGTAATATTGGTTTGTGTTAACTGCACGGCCTCTGCCAAGCCTGCTTCTGTAAGGTTTTGCTTGGCAACACGCACAGCGCGCAAATCGCTATCTGAGCCATACAGTTTTTGAAAAGTGACTGGCTTCACATTTTTAAGTGCTGTATTTTTAATTTTTTTCCAAGTGTCACTTTCAAAGTTTTTCAGCTTTTCAAAGCCAAAATCACGCTTTAATCCCGGTGCGATATTCAGCGCCATCATCGCTGCTTCCAGCAAAAACGTGCCGCTGCCACACATGGGATCCAACAAAGGTTGCCCGGCTTGCCAGCCACTTAATTGCAAAATACCTGCTGCTAAATTTTCACGCAATGGCGCTTCAATGCTGGCTTTGCGATTGCCGCGCTGATACAAAGCATCACCAGAAGTGTCTACATAATAAACATAACTATCCGCAGTTAAATAGGCATGAACACGCACAGCAGGCGTTTTGGTATCAATATAAGGCCGTGAATTCACCACCTGCCTAAATTTATCGCAAATCGCATCTTTAATGCGCAAGGTCGCAAACTCCAGGCTTTTAAGCGGACATTTCACGCCAGTGACTTTCACCATAAAATCATGCTTCACATCAAACCAATTAGGCCAATTCAGCTTATAGGCTGCTTGGTATAAATCATCTTCAGTGGCATATTTTCCCTGCCCAGCTTGCATCAGGATGCGTGTGGCAATGCGCGAATGTAAATTCGCGTGGTAGCAAACACTTAATTCCCCTGCAAAACCAACGCCGCCATCGGTCGGCTTGATGTCTTTTGCGTTGCTGTTTTTCAGCTCGTTTACCAGCAAAGCCTCTAGACCGCGTGGGCAAGTGGCAAAATATTGATTCATCATAGGTTAATTGTCATTTCTTGTTCAATTTAGCGAGTTTAAATTATTTGGTTTAATTGGCGAGATAATTGTGGTTATGTTCGCACAGCTTTTCAACAAAACTTAAAAACTCTATGTTGTGTGTGTTTTGAAGCGCTTTAGCACGCTCTCTTAGTTTCTTCTCATTCAATTGCGTAGCGCGCTTAAAGCCAAATACGACAATATTGCCAGGCTTGCCTGTTGGCAGCATCAAAGTGTGATGATTAAAACTTTGCTCAATACGCTGCAAGTAAATATCAAAGTTCTTGTCGCTACCCCACAAGTTAATCACAAATATGCCTTGGTTCGACAAAGTGGCTGCGCAATCATCAAAAAAATCCTGACTACAAAAATCCGGCGGAATACCAAAGCGGTCAAAAGCGTCAATCATCAAACAATCTACGCTGTTTTGATTAGCCTTTAAGTGGGCAATACCATCGCCTTCAATCACGTTAAATCTGGCATCGTCATCCGGCACGCAAAAATGGGTGCGCGCAATGCTGATAATTTGCGGATTAATCTCTACAATGGTTTGGTTGATATTGGGGCAATGTGTATAAACATATTTAGGCACCGAACCACCGCCCAAGCCAATTGTCAGCACGCTTTTAACCGTATTGGAAAACAGCAAGAATCCCATCATGCCGCGCGTATAAGTCAGCTCTAGCGCAAATGGGTCTTTCACTTTCATGCTGCTTTGGATTGTCACTGAGCCTAAATGCAACGAACGTATGCCATTACTTTCAGATACCTCGACAACACTATCTTCGGCGACACTTTTATGGATTTTGCGATTAAATCTCAGCATAAATTACTTATATTCAATTTCAATGTGTTTATATTTCAGTATTTTCTTCAACTACAGCAACTGGCTCTGACTCAGCAATTTCCACCGGGATTATCGCTTTAAATTTACAGTTCAATTCCATTAGCAAAGTATCGATATGTTTAATATCCAGGCTGACTTTTGTGCCCACTTCAAGCTCAGGCAAACTGGGCACTTTGGTGATGTAAAACATGCCGTCTATGCGGACTAAATTTTCGCGCCAAACGGTGGCAGTCACTTCGCTCAATTGCTCTTGAATCAAATACTGCAAACACCAGTAACGTTCCATACGGGTTTGGAAGTCACTGTAGGCGCTGTAAGTTTGGTCAAAATTACGCATAATGACGTTCAATTTTCCATCTGCCACGTTGTAAGGCGCAGGTTCGTTATTCAGCATAGCAATTAATTGTCGCTGATTAACCAGATCTACCGCACGACGTAATGGCGATGTATTCCATGCATATTGCGACACACCTAAACCCTGATGCGGTTCCGCGCTGGTGGTCATAAATACTTTACCACCCGTTTGCGCGCGATAAATGCCGGCAAAGCCCGCCTCTTTCAACAACCCACCCCAATGGCTGTTGGCGTAAATCATTAATTCCGCCACCAATTTATCTATCGGTGCGCCACGTTCGCGCGGCACAATCTGTACTTTTCCATCACGCACATAAAAACTGTAATCAATCTGTGGTGCGCGATTCGGGTCGGCCTTGCCGCGCGCAATTTCTAACTTTTCAGCCAAGCTAAACAGCAACTTAAGCTTTGCCCAATAGATATGACCATTGTCCGCATCTAATGACTGTGCGTTAAAGAACGGCTCAATCGTGTCATGGCGCAAATTATCCGCAACTTTTATTTTTTCCAGTCGCGTTTCATGCGCGACTATCTCAAAGTCAGACGTCACTTCCAAATACAAACTAAGCGCGGGTTTTATCTCACCTGCGTCTAAACTGAATGGCTTAACGACATTTTCGGGCAACATGGTGATTTTATTACCGGGAATATATACCGTTGATAATCGCGATAACACAATCGAATCTAAGCTGGAATCAACAGGCAAACCCAAACTTGGCGCGGCAATATGAATGCCTAGGCGCGTATTACCGTTACTTAATGCTTCCAAGCTAAACGCATCATCCACTTCGGTGGTCGTCGAGTCATCAATACTGAAGCATTCAACTGTTGCCAATGGCAAATCGTCAGGGATGTCAGGCATTTCATATGCAGGGAAATCCACCCCTGATTTTCCATCTTTGCTAGGAAACATCTCGCGCAAAAATGCACCCAGATGATAGTCGTGCGCGCTTTGAATCAAGCCGCAATCGGCCATCACGCTTAATGCTAGTCTGCCAGAGACTTGCGCAGCTTCGTCAATCGCCTTCCATTCCAGACTATTTTTATCTGGGTTATAAATCAAGGCATCCGCTTTTGCTGCAAAGCCTTCTGGCAATTGCTTATTATTAAGCTGCGCCACCCAAACTGCCACTTGTTCAGCCTGCAGTTTTTTGCGCTCTACTGCTGCCAACGCTAATTTCAGCGTGTCAGCCGGCGCTGCTTTGTAGCGGCCTTTACCTTTGCGGTAAAAATACATGGGCGCACTGTGCAGCTTAATCGCCGTCGCGGCGGCTTCGATTGGGCTAGGCTTTTTGCCATAATAATCGCTGGCTAAATCTTCAAAAGCAAACTCCGGCTCGCCGCAGCACTCCCACAAAAAATCAATGTCCAGGCTTTCCGCTTCATTTAGCGCGGCTTCCATAAGACCTGTTAACGGTGCTTCAAACTGCATTAATACATTATTTGTCTTAATTTTTGAACGCTTGCCGGAAAGCGATTCCACCTGTAACGCGGCAGGCGACTCAGACATGATAGAGGCCACCTTAAAGCTGCCATCTTCTTCGTAAAACACATTCATTGGGGTTGTTTTTTCTTCAATTAAATTTATCTAGCGCAGAATTAAATAACGTATTTTTAAGCGTCATTATTTTTAAAGCATAATTTTAATGTGTTCTAAGCAATTAAGCTTGTTTAATTCCAATTCACGCCTTGCTTTCACTGTACATATGCCCGATTCATCTTCAATTCTGTAAAAATTTACTGTTGATGCTGCCATTAAAAATACGGTATATTCGAACCATGAGCAAAGCCTTTGAATTGATACAAGCACAATCCCAAACGCCGACCAGCGCACGGGTATTGGTATTAGACACTTTATTAAATGCGCCTTTACCGCTGTCGCATCCTGAAATCCAAAAGAGAATCGTAGAACCTATCGACCGTGTGACGATTTACAGAGTATTGGATTGGTTAAGTGCCCAAGGCTTTGTGCACAGCGTAATTAGCCCAGATAAAACCAGACGATTCAAGACCAATACACAGCCAAGCCAACATCAGCACGCGCATTTTGAATGTACAAAATGCGGGCAAGTGTACTGTCTGGACAAAGTGGATGACGCCATCGCTCAAAGCCTGCCTGAGAGATTTACCGCCAACAACGTGCACTTAAGCATTAGCGGTATTTGCGCCAACTGCCAGCCTTAACTTTCATACTAAATCCTCTACCCAGTCCTTAAACGCTAATTTCCCAGCCCCTTTCAACAAAACAATAATTGCGCCATAAAAATGCAACTTAGTTGCATAAACTCTACATTGTGGTTAATATGCCAACAAACGCAACAATGTTGCATAAAATTCAATCGCAATTTTAAATCTATTTGTCATGACTAAAGCCATCAATGCATCAAAAAAACATGAACAAGTAACTTGAAGGAATTAGCATGAAAAAACTCCCCGTCACCGTTCTATCTGGTTTTTTGGGCGCAGGTAAAACCACGCTACTTAATCACATTTTAAATAATCGTGAAGGCAAACGCGTTGCCGTTATCGTGAATGATATGAGTGAAATCAATATCGACGCACAATTAGTGCGCAATGGCGGCGCGGCGCTATCGCGCAGTGAAGAAAAATTAGTTGAAATGAGCAATGGCTGTATTTGCTGCACCTTACGGGAAGACTTACTCATCGAAATCACGCGTTTAGCCAAAGAAAATCGCTTTGATTATTTGCTCATCGAATCGACAGGCATTTCAGAACCATTACCTGTAGCAGAAACGTTTACTTTCCGTGGCGAAGATGGCTTGAGTTTATCTGACGTGGCGGAATTGGACACAATGGTAACGGTAGTAGATGGTTTTAACTTTCTTAAAGATTACAGTTCGCGCGACTTCATCTCGCAACGGGGAGAAAGCATGGGCGATGAAGACCAACGAACAGTTGTCGATTTGCTGGTTGAGCAAATTGAGTTTTGCGATGTGCTGGTGTTAAACAAAACCGATTTATTAAATCAGGACGAAATAGGTCAACTGGAAGGTATTTTAAAAACTTTCAATCCCCGGGCAAAAAT
>Ga0160177_117213_pt1 | contig 26896 bp, 17 predicted proteins | sample met4stb_FD_108563 | JGI IMG/M metagenome (GOLD analysis project Ga0160177, IMG submission 108563) | Synthetic bacterial communities of pure cultures from sediment of Lake Washington, USA, under low oxygen conditions - MT... | ecosystem: Engineered > Modeled > Simulated communities (microbial... >...
GGCCTGCCACGTTAATGCCGAGTTTTTTCAGCTCTGCTATTTTCTTGGGGTTATTGGTAATCAACTCTACGGACTTTATATTCAGGTTTTCCAGCATTAAAGCGGCGATGTTGTATTCTCTTTCGTCGGCAAGATGACCCAGATGGATATTGGCATCAACCGTATCCATACCCTGATCCTGCAGATTATAAGCCTGTAGTTTTTTTAACAAGCCGATACCGCGACCTTCCTGACGCAGATAAATCAATACACCGAAACCGGCTTTATCGATCATTTGCAGCGCCATATCCAGCTGTTCGCCGCAATCGCAACGCCTGGAACCTAAAACGTCGCCGGTAAAACACTCGGAATGAATGCGTACCGGCACATTTTCCTTGCCCGCAACATCGCCTTTAACCAGGGCGACATGCTCCTTGTCGTCAATGGTGTTGCTGTAGTAATGCAGGATAAACTCGCCGTGTTTGGTCGGGATCGGCGTCTGTACCAGATTTTCTAATTGTGGCTTCACGTAAATAATTAATCCAAAAATTGATTCTATTTTACCCAATTTGGCGGCTATCGAGTTAAAAAGTTTCATGCCGGTTTGGGAAACTAGGATTGCAGAGGCTCATTACCCACTGGCTTTTATTCACCACGAAGACACTAAGAACACGAAGTTTATTTCTTCGTGTTCTTAGTGTCTTCGTGGTGATTTTTTTAACCGATTGAATAACAAGCCTTTATTTTCTGGCTTCAATCAGCTTGATAATATCACTGCTGCGTTCATCGACATGCACCGAGGTAAAGGCGCAGGCTTTAACGTTTTTAACGGTGTTCCGGTTAATGTTCGCCCCGACCAGCGCGACAACGACAGGGTTAAGCAGGTTCATGACCGCGGCAAGCACGGGGTTTGAACTGATCACATGTTCCAGCAGTAAAACCTGTCCGCCCGGTTTGCAGACCCGGTACACTTCCTTCAAGCCCTTTACCGCCGACGGCACCGAACAAAAAACAAACGAACAAATCACCGTGTCGAAACTGTTATCGGCAAAACATAACGACTGAATATCCATCAGTTCCAGATCAACATTGACATTTTTCCTGTCCCGTTTCTGCACCGCCTGCTTTAGCATTTTTTCGCTAAAATCGATCGCGGTTATTCTGGCATCCTTGGGATAATAGTCGAAATTCTTGCCCGTCCCTACGCCCACTTCAAGAATATGATGGCCCTCGACCTTGGCCCAACATTTTTTCCGCCAGTTTTTAAAAAAACAGCCCTTCCATGACCGCCTCCATGCCCTCAAAATACGGGGCGATCCGGTCGTATCGTTTTCTAATGGTGGCGCTGTCTGGCTTCATAAGGGCTTCGGGTAGTTAATCGCGATCTGCATAGTACAGCGTGAGCTTGGCTGTCATCAACAATAATATGAATTGATTATTTCACCACGAAGGCACGAAGCACACGAAGAAAAAGCAAAGATAAAAACTTCGTGTGCTTCATGTCTTCGTGGTGAATAAAAGCTTTTAATTTTGATTCCGGCTAGGGATATTGCACAGGCACCGGCTCCAGTTTCCAGATGTCCCGGTTATAGTCGTTGATGGTTCTGTCCGTGGAAAATTTGCCGCTGTTTGCGCAGTTTAATATGCTCATCCGGGTCCAGTGATCTTTATCCTGATAGGCCGCTTCCACGCGTTTTTGCGCATCGATATAGCTTCTAAAATCCGCAACAGTCATCCACGGGTCATGCTTGCTTTTGATGGATGCGATAAGGTCGTCGAAAATCCCCGGCTCAAACTGATTGAAATGCCCGCTTTCCAGAAGATTCATCACCCGCTGCAAATCTTCATCCTGATCGATGATGGCAATAGGGTCGTAATGTTCCCGTCTTGCTTCGATCTGCTCTTCGGTCAGGCCGAACAGGAAGAAGTTTTCATCGCCGACTTCTTCCCTGATTTCAATATTGGCCCCATCCAGTGTCCCGATAGTTAACGCCCCGTTCATCATCAGCTTCATATTGCCGGTGCCGGACGCCTCTTTCCCCGCGGTAGAAATTTGCTCGGAAAGATCGGCCGCAGGGCAGATCATTTCCATCCCCGAAACCCGATAATCGGGCAGGAAAAACAGAGCCAGCTTATCGTCGACATCGGGATCCGAGTTAATGACAAGGGCGACATTGTTAATCAGTTTAATGCTTCTTTTTGCCATCGCATAACCCGGCGCAGCCTTGCCGCCGATCAGCACGCAACGCGCAACCCAGTTTATTGTGTCGCCACGCTTGATGCGATCGTAAAGATGAATAACATGCAGCACATTTAAAATCTGCCGCTTGTATTCATGGATGCGCTTAACCTGTATATCGAACAACGCATCGGGATTTAAATGGATGTCCAGGTATTGCTTTTTGTGCTCAATCAAACGCAGCTTTGCGCGTTGTTTTATGGCACGCCAGCGATGCCGAAACTCGGCATTTTCGGCGAAAGGCTCCAGCTTTTTTAATTCGTCCAGATGCGTTATCCAGCCGTCGCCGATGGCCCCTGTTATCAACGCAGCTAATTCGGGGTTACAAGAGGCCAGCCAGCGGCGCGGGGTTACGCCGTTGGTTTTGTTGTTAAATTTGTGCGGCCATAAGGCATAAAAGTCGCGAAACAAGCCCTGTTGCAGTAACTGGGAATGCAATTGGGCAACGCCATTGACCGAAAAACTGCCGACGATGGCAAGATAAGCCATGCGCACTTGCTGCTCGGCACCTTCCTCTATAATTGACATTCTACTCAATATGGCTTTATCGCCGGGCCAATGCGCTGCGACTTCCGACAGAAAACAGGCATTGATTTCAAAGATAATCTCCATCAATCTCGGCAACAATCGTTGCATGAGTTTGACCGACCATTTTTCCAGCGCTTCAGGCAACAGGGTATGATTGGTATAAGCCATGGTTTGCCGGGTAATGCCCCAGGCTTTAGCCCATGACAGGCCATACACATCCATTAGCAGACGCATCAGTTCGGCTATGGCGATGCTCGGATGGGTGTCGTTTAATTGAAAACAGCTTTTCTTGGCGAAGTTGTCGAACTCATGACCGTGTTGCCTGACCCAAAGGGAAAGAACATCCTGCAAGCTGGCGGAAGCCAGGAAATACTGCTGGCGCAGCCTCAATTCCTTGCCGTTTTCGTTGGCGTCATTGGGATACAGCACCATGGTAATATGTTCTGCGGTGACTTTTGAGGCCACCGATTCGGCGTAATCGCCCGCGTTAAACTCATCCAGATTAAATTCCTCAGTCGCCACGGCTTTCCATAAACGCAAGGTATTGACGGTGTTGTTTTGATAACCCGGTATCGGTGTGTCAAAGGGGACGGCCAACACATCATGGGTACTGATCCAGCAGACCCGCTGATTGCCCTGTTCATCCGTTTGTATTTCGGTATGGCCGCCAAGCTTGATGCGTAAAGAATATTCCAGCCGCTCAATTTCCCAGACATTACCGTGACGCAGCCAGTGATCCGGCTTTTCGACCTGTTCGCCATTGACGAGAGTTTGGGTAAACATGCCGTATTCATAACGCAAACCGTAGCCCACCACCGGCAATTGCAACGTCGCGCAACTGTCGATAAAACAGGCTGCCAGACGCCCCAGCCCACCATTACCCAGACCAGCATCAAGTTCCCGGTCAATCAGCTCTTCGATTTCAATACCCAAATCGTGCATGGCTTGGGTGGCTTCATCTATTACACCGAGATTAAGCATGGCATTGCTCAAGGTTCTACCCATCAAAAATTCCATTGACAGATAAAACACCCGCTTGCTATCCCTTTTATTATAGGTTTTATAGGTGGTTTTCCATCGCTCCATCAACCGGTCGCGGATAGACAGCGACAACGCCTCGCAGGCATAAAAAGGCGATGACCGGAAATTCTCATCCCGTCCCAACGAGTGAACATAATACCGTTTAAAATCGCCGATAAAATCCTCTTTTGTTACACCCAATGTAGGAACATCAGTAATTGAAGATATAGGCTTGCTCATAACAAATCGTTTATTAGGCATGGTTTACTCCAAGAGCTTGATGCGAATAAAGTGTTTTTATTAATGGAACACAGATGACGCGGATAATTATGATTGAATAAGATTTCTTGAATTATCCTGGAAAACGCAGTTGAAGCGAGTGGAAACCGCTAACCCATTTGGATTATCCGTGTTCATCATAATCATCTGCGTCATCAGCGTTCTCGGCAACTGCTCCTGCGTTGCTCTACCTCCTGCATGACCCACAGGGATGTGGGGAATGCAGAGAAATGACTGGATCATTTCCTGTCCATGTAGTCGTATTTTTAAGTAACGCGGGCCAGAATTTCCAGCCACAAGGCATCGTAAGCAACCGTAGATTGGCTTTTCTTGATATAGCCTCCCAGCGGCATGCGCTCCAGCCCCATACGTTCAATGTCGCTGGCATAAGGAATGGCCGTCGTTAAAACCTCAGGGTGCGTCTCAAGCAGATTGTCCATGATCTCCCGGTGCATTTTTTTACGCCGGTCGGCCATCGAGAAAAACGGAATGAGCGCCAGTTTATTCAAGTCATTATCCTCGATAAACTTTTCCAGTTGCTCAAGCGTTCTTAACGACAGCGTGGTAGGAATGATCGGCGACAACAATATATCGGCGGCCTCAAAAACGGCTTCGGATAATAGCGAAATATTGGGAGGGCAATCCAGAAAAATAAAATCGTATTCTTCCGCCAAGGGCTTCAGGAGTTTTTTAAGTTGCTGGGTCGGCTTTTTCTTGGCGTCAAGAACCAAATCCAGATTTCTGAACGAGAAATCGGCCGGCAATAAATCCAGGTTTTCAAAATCAGTGCCTTTAATCAGGCCGTCCAGTTCGCGTTTTCCGGCGATCAAGTCTTTGCTGCCGCCTTTGATCTTGGGCTTGATGCGAAAATAATAACTGCTGGCTCCCTGCGGATCAAGATCCCAAACCAAGGTGCGATAACCGTTGCGGGCGGCAGTGTGGGCCAGATTGACCGCACTCGAAGTTTTGCCGACGCCACCCTTGATGCTATAGATAGCTAATACATTCATTGTATGGTCTCGTGTTTATACTGATAAAGTTGAAGCACGATAACACACCCCCTACTCTTGGCAAGACTCGCCGGTTGCGTAACGGATGCATTGCCGACTGCCGATTCAAGACACGACAAACCTTAAAAATTCGCCCTGCTTATCACCTTATGGCCGGCTTGGGGCTATGATTCAAGCCGCACGCCGTTGCGCTTGCCTTGTTTGACGAGATATAAAGCGTCATCCGCCCTTTTCATCAATTCTTTCCAACTGGGCTTGGCTCCCATAGCACCCGCCACACCAATGCTGACGGTAACCGGGTGCCGCAAAGCCAGTCCCTTGGGCTGGTTTCGTTCGATGGAATTGCGGATGCGCTCGGCCAACAATAGGGCTGTGCTGCCGTCGGTGTTGGGGGCGATGATCAGGAACTCTTCGCCCCCCAGACGGCAGACAATATCGTTGGTCCGTGCGGTTGTGCGCATCAGGTTGGCCGCATGAATAAGCACCTGGTCGCCGACATCATGGCCCAGTGTATCATTGACCGATTTAAAATAATCCAAATCCAGCATTAAAACGCTCAACGGCTGATTGGAACGCAGCGCGGTCGCCGCCTCCTGCTCCAGGCGATTAAGCGCATAGCGTCGGTTGGGCAAACCGGTCAGCACGTCGGTATTCGCCATAGACTTAAGACGGCGGTTCGCTGCCGCCAGCTCGGCCGTATAACGTTGTATATCCCGGCTCTCTTTTTCCAGTTCGTTTTGCAGCGTGATGATGCGCTGCCCGGCCCGGAGGCGCGCCAGCAGCACGCGCAGGCTAATCGGCTTGGTCACATAATCGTCGATACCGGCATCGAAGGCTTCAACCAGGGCGTCCTCGTCTTCCGTGGAGGTGAGCATAATCAGGTAAATGTTTTTACCAAAGACCGATGCGCGTAACGCCTTGCAAAGGGCCAATCCATCCATGGGTTTCATGCGCCAATCGGTAATCACCAGTTGAGGTTTATGCTCAATAACATACTTTAGCGCGGATTCCCCGTTGCGACACACAGCAACCTGATTACCGGCCGCGGCAAGCTGCTTGGAAAGCCGCGCCAGCATCATGGGATCGTCATCGACCAGCAACAGGTTTAAGCCCAACAAATCCGATTCCAGGGTATCAACGGCTTTTAGCAGGGGCTGGCGCACATCCGTTTTTACGTCAATTAACTTTCCCCACTCATGCCAAAGTTCGATTGTTTCGTCGATAAACGCAAGCAAAGCAGGTTCATCCAGAGCATGAAGGTCAGCCTCCGCTATTAAATACGGCAACAGCATGGCGCGATGGGCTTCATCGGCCACACAGTAGTTTCCGATCAGCCGGGCGAGAATCAGTTGTCTGGCAAACTGGTCAATTCGAGTAAGTCCCGCTACTTTCATCTCAAAGCTCAGTTTCAGGGCGTCCAGAAATACCGTCGGGAACCCCCAGTCGGCCAGCAACATTAAACTCAAGGCGTTATGATCGATGGCGAAACGTTCGCGCTCCAAAGCAAGAAGCTGCTTGCCCTCTGCCATACCAAGACATTCGCCATAGATCTCCGACCAGGCGGTTGCCAAGGCAAGACCGCCTATGTCGCTAAGCAGCCCCAACGTAAACGATTCTGCCGGTACCACGGTGACTTCCCTGGCAGTGATCGCGGCGATGGACACCGACATCGCCAGCGATCGCGACCAGTAAGCTTCATAATCAAACTCCAGGCAATGCCCCTTACTGTTGCTGCCGATCAACGAAAGGCTCAACGCAAAGTTGCGCACCGTCTGCATGCCCATCATCATGACTGCCGTTTGAATATCGGCAATAGGGCGTCTGGCCCCGAAAGCGGCCGAATTGGCAAAGCGCAAGATACGCCCGCTCAGGGCAGGATCGACTTTTACCAGTTGACTCACTTGCTGCACGGTGGCGTCGCTTTGTTGCACAAGCTGCATGATGGCCAATGCCGTTCCCGAAGGGGAAGGCAAGCGGTCGGCGGCTTTTAATTCATTAAGATTGAATTCGATATTCATTGATTTTGCTCTTTTCTTTGTAGCAGAATCCCGACTAAATCCACTGTAGACTGGGTCAAGTCATTGGCCATCGACTGAAAATCGGTATCTGCGGCGTTGCTTACAGAATGCAGGTCAGCGGCGGGAGCGTGAGCACGACTGTCAGGGATGCAGGAGGTAGAGCCATGCAGGGGCAATTGCCGAGGAGCGGAAGCTTTCCGGGCGACGTGTTCCAGTTTTACCGCAAGGCTGATTATTTTTTCAGCGCAAAAATGCCCGGCCATGCCTTTAATAGCGTGAGCTGCGTCGGCCAACGCAAGGAGATCGGCTCGAGACAGGGCGTCAGCCAATTCCGCCATAAACACAGGCGCTTCCTCGAGAAATAAATCGATCATCTCGGCCAATAAATCATGGTCGTCATCCAGCCGTTTGAGCGCCGCGGATTCGTCCCAGCAGGCTGTTGAAGTCTCCCCGCCTTCGGCTTCGCTCTTGGCCAAGGCAGGACTGTGGGGGATTTCCCTTTGATCAGGATTATCCTGCGCTATCGGTGCGACTTCGGGTGCGGACGGCTCTCCCAGCCAGCGCGCCAAAACCACCGCCAAATCGGATCGACTGGCGGGTTTGCTAAGATAATCGTCCATGCCTGCGGACAGGCATTTTTCGCGCTCTCCTGCCGATGCATGAGCGGTAAGCGCGATGACTGACGTCCGTATGCCGCCATCTGCGGCTATTTCCCGTTCACGCAAGATGCGTGTGGCTTCGTAACCGTCCATGACCGGCATTTGACAGTCCATAAACACCAGATCGTAAGCTTGACGCTCCAGCTGATCCAGCGCCACTTGTCCGTTATTGGCCAAATCGGGCTTAAGCTGGAACTTGGCGAGCTGGGACAGTATCACTTTTTGGTTGACCTTGTTGTCTTCCACCACCAACACTCGCTTGCTGCTGTAATCGAGCAAGACCTCTTTTTTTTCCTTCTCCACTGGAGCGGTTTTTTGACCGGGAAGCTGTAATGCATCGATAACGGCATCAAAAAGCTGCGATTGTCGTACCGGTTTTAGCAGGCTTTGGGTAAATCCCGACGCGAGTCTTTCGACTTGCGAGCCGATACTGCCGGAAGATAAAAGAATGCGCGGCGTGTCGGCAATGACGGGGTTTTCGATGATGGCCCGAGCCAGGGCGAAGCCGTCCATGCCCGGCATTTGCATATCCGACAGCAGCAAATCGTAAGGTTCGTTTCGCAGAACCGCGGCTTCGAGTTCATCGAGCGCCGCAGGCCCGTTGTCCGCTTCGCTTAAAGTAAAACCCCAGTTGCTTAAGTAATGCGTCAAAATCATGCGGTTGGTGGCGTTATCGTCGACTATCAAGACACGCTTGTCGCAAAAATTAGCCTGCGGGGCCGGAGCCTCGTTATCCACCGCCGCCAATGGCAAGGTAAACCAAAAGTTTGCTCCCTGTCCCAAGGCGCTTTCAACACCGATGTTGCCGTTCATCAGCATAACCAGATCCTTGCTGATGGATAAGCCCAGCCCGGTACCGCCATAACGTCGGGAGGTGGAACTGTCAGCCTGTGAAAAAGCCTGAAACAGGCGCGCTTGCGCCTCCGCAGTAATGCCGATGCCGGTATCGACTACCTCAAACCGCAGTATCGCCAGGGAAGGTGTGTCTGCCGCAAACCTGCCGGGAGCGGATGCGGCGTCGGTATCGTCCTTTTTCGGTACGCGTACTGTGACAGAAACTTCACCCTGCTCGGTAAATTTAACGGCATTGCCAATCAGGTTGGTGAGCACTTGACGGATACGGGTGGGGTCGCCCTGCCAACGCAACGGTAAATCTGTCGGCAGAAAGCAGTTTAATTCCAGGCCCTTACTGTGGGCGCGACTGGACAGCAAGGTGCAAACTTCTTCCACCAAATCGGGCAGATTAAACTCGATTTGCTCCAACTCGATTTTACCCGCCTCCAGTTTGGAAAAATCCAGAATATCGTTGATGATGGTTAACAGGGATTCCGCCGAATTTGCCGCAATATCGATCAGGTCCCATTGCTCGCGAGACAGTTGCGTATCCTGTAGAAGATCCAGCATGCCCAATACGCCGTTCATCGGCGTACGAATCTCATGACTCATATTGGCCAGGAACTCGGTCTTGGTATGCGCGACCTGCAAGGCGGCATCACGCGCGGCTTCCAGCGAAGCATTGGCCTGATTCTGGAGCAACGCGAGCGCCATCATTTCGCCGACTTCCTTGAGCATGGCAATGCGGGACTCGTTTTGCACAGGGTAGGCATCAGTAAAAACAAACAGCACGCCGAGAATGTCCTCGCCGGAAGCGATGGGCACGATGTAGTGGCCGTGGGGCTGATGGTCGCAATCACAATGATCGGCAACGGTAAATTTCCTTGAAACAGCGACTTGCCCGCACAGGCCGTCGCCAAAATCGATGCGCTGCTCTATGTTGTCGAGTTTGCCGTGTGCGACGAACATCTCCAGATGCTCATCATCCTGTACCCGCAGAAACACGCAGCCCTTGCGTTGCAAGTCGAAAGACTTGAGACCGAACAGAATATTCAGAACCTGGACGAAACGTTGTTCCAGCGTCAAGGGTTGATGCAGCACCTCGGAGATTGCCAGGCGGGCGGCGGTATCGTCACTTTCGATTTGCAAAGCCGCTTCCTCTTCGACCTGCTTGCTGACATCATGCTGGATCTGCACGTAGCCGGACAGTGTGCCGTTTGCGGTCAGAATCGGGGTAATATTGGTCTTGGCCCAGTATTCCAGCTTGTCCTCAACGGCTTGGCCGGAGTTGCGGCTATCACTTTCTTCACGCTCCAAGACGGAAACATTGTCTACAGGATGCAGGCCAGAGACGTGAGCTCGACGGCGCCCCCGCAGCCGACCTGACCAGGGTTCGCTGCAACGAAGCCTGCTTTGCATATCGGACAGGGCTTGCCGATCGGCGGTAGAACTATCCAGCACGTAGGGTTTTTGTCCCATCAGCGCATCCTCCGCCCAGCCGGTGAACAGGCACAGCGCCGGGTTGGCGTATTGAATGCGTCCTTCCGCATCGGTGATGAGTATCATCTCGCTGCTGGCATCCAGCGCGCGCTTAAGCGACGTCAGCTTTAATTCATTCGCTTTTCGCTTGGTCGTATCCCGGCGTATCGAAATATATTGCTTAGGCTTGCCGGTGTTATCCAGCAGGGGCGCAATAGTGCTGTCCACCCAATACAATTCCCCGTTTTTACGGCGATTGCAAAACTCCCCGCGCCATACCTGGCCCCCGGAGATAGTATTCCACATGTTGCGAATGTAATCCTGGTCGTGATGGCCGGAGTTCACGACACGGTGATCTTGCCCGGTCAGTTCATTCCGGGTATATCCGGAGACTTCGCAGAACATGTCATTCGCATAGACAATGCGCCCCTGAACGTCGGCAATACTGACCAGGACGTGATTTTCCAGAGCGTCCAGCAGCTCTCTATTGGATGTCGTCTGTTCCTGAACGATCTGCAAAACCAGCGGTCGTATCGCCAAAAACCATAACAGCGGCGAGCTGAGTACCGTCAGCAAGGTGATGTTAAAAACGGTGTCCTGCAATGGCGAGAATATAATTCCCCATTGATGAATGGCATCAAGCAGCAATATAACCAGTGTTTCGGAAACACCAATGACAGCAATGATAATGCCTAACGAGGAGAGAAAATTACGTTTCGGGTATTCCGGCGGCGACAATGGAGTTGACATAAACCTCTGCTTTTATTTTGTCTGTTTATCACTCTACAGGTCATGGATAATAGCCTGATTATCAAGGTATCACCATTCTTTTCGGACGGCGATGAAGCGGCTATTTTCTGTCTGTTATTAAACTTGAATGCCTGTGTCGATCCGGTGTGACACGGGGGGCAAACATCATTCCGGCAGTCATCGAATAATGATCGGTTTTCCACCGACTCGATATTATCCGCTACTCAAATCAGAGCGTAACTTTAAAAGCGTTATTTTTCAAGACGATTGTTGAATAGGAAACGATAAACTTTCAATCATCGCAAAGTTATCCTATCCTTTACGCCATAAATTTAACTCACGCCCCGCCTGCTCCCGGCAGGCTTACGGCATACACACCCTCCTTGGCGATAAAAAAGAAACCATGACTGAAGCAACCGCGTTATTTTCCGATGCAAAACTTGTAATTCCAGGCGGCGTGAATTCGCCGGTACGATCCTTTAGCGGCGTGGGCGGCACACCGGTTTTTATCGATCATGCCCTGGGCGCTTATATCTACGACAGTTCCGGCAATAGCTATATCGATTATGTCGGCTCCTGGGGGCCGATGATTTTAGGCCATGCCCACCCGGAAGTCATTGCAGCGGTCAAGCAGGCATGCGACAAAGGCCTGAGCTTTGGCGCGCCGACCGAAATCGAAACGCTGATGGCCAAACGAGTTTGCGAGCTGATGCCGTCCATCGACATGGTCAGAATGGTCAGTTCCGGCACCGAGGCGACCATGAGCGCCATTCGCTTGGCCAGAGGCTACACCGGTCGGGATAAAATCGTTAAATTCGAGGGCTGCTATCACGGCCATTCCGATGCCTTATTGGTCAAGGCCGGTTCCGGCGCGTTGACCTTTGGCGTGCCCAGCTCTCCCGGCGTACCGGCCTCGGTCGCTGAAAACACCATCACCCTGACCTACAACAACAGCGACTCGGTCAAAGCGCTGTTTGCAGAATGCGGCGAGCAAATCGCCTGCATCATCGTCGAGCCGGTCGCCGGCAACATGAACTGCATTCCGCCTGTGCCCGGTTTTCTGGAAAGCTTGCGCGAAGTTTGCGACCAATATAATAGCGTGCTGATTTTTGATGAGGTGATGACCGGTTTTAGGGTTGGCTTAACCGGCGCGCAGGGATACTATAATGTTAAGCCGGATTTGACCACGCTGGGCAAAATCATCGGCGGCGGCATGCCGGTCGGCGCTTTTGGCGGCTCGCGCAAAATCATGGAACACCTTGCCCCGCTTGGCCCTGTCTATCAGGCCGGCACACTGTCCGGCAACCCCGTCGCGATGGCCGCCGGTTTAAAAACGCTGGAATTGATAGCCCGGCCCGGTTTTTACGAGGCGTTAACCGCAAAAACCGAAAAACTGACTTCAGGCCTGATAGCTCGTGCCGCTCAGGCCGGTATCGCCATGACCACCAACAGCGTTGGCGGCATGTTCGGACTGTTTTTTAGTACAGAAAAGCAAGTGACCGGCTTCGCCCAAGTCATGCAGTGCGACCAAAACCTGTTTAAACGCTTTTTTCCATGCGATGCTGGAACAGGGTGTTTATTTAGCGCCGTCAGCGTTTGAAGCCGGTTTTGTTTCGGCCGCGCACAGTGATGAAGACCTGGATAAAACCCTGGATATTGCAGAAGCCATCTTCAAGCGCTTGTAACTGGGTAGGTCGGGCAACATCTTTTCGTTGCCCGACATTTTGGCGCCATATTCGAGCACAGGAATTTCGGGCATAAAAAGCATGCCTAACTGGGACTACGGGGCTGTTTATTATACGCATTGGCATGTTATCCAGACCCAGATAATAACTTATTATGCTCCAAAGTAAGTATCGAGCAAACTATGCGTTTTGAAGAAATATCGAAGAAGTTAGATCGTTTCACGGAAATATTTTCTTCTGATTTTGAAGTATTCATAATCAGAACAATTCTTCCGCCGAAACGATCACTGATAAAACACTGGAATAATGAAGGCGAGCTACCTGTTCCGGTTCGCGGGGATGATATTGGAAATAGAAGTGGAGTCTATTTTTTGTTGTCTGATACTGATGAAATCTTATATATAGGTAAGGCAACCACAAATAATATCCATGAACGTATCTGGGGCCACCTAAAAACTCCTTCAATTAAAGAAAACAATGAGCGCTATTTTCCAAAAAACAACTTCCAAAATCGTGGCCTTAATGATTCATTTGTTTCAATGGTAACAGATGGAAATATTCGTGTTGCCGCTATCGAGGTTGTCCCAAGCCACATCAGTTCACTTGTTGAAGTATATCTTCACACAGTGTACTTTGAGCACAATGGTAAAATTCCTGAACTTAACAAGCAAATAGGTTGACTAAAATCAGCAACTCATCGTACAGGCGCATAACAAACGCTGCTGAGATTGTACCGATCGTAGGCGCGGCGGCAATAGCAGTGGTGACACTTTCGGATATTTACGATGACTGCCAGACGTTAAAGGACTTGAACGAATTGAATACACCTTCGACCAAGATGTCGAGGCAATGGTTTAAATCAAACGTTATTTATGTTTCAGAATACCCCGCCGTCCGGTTAGGGTCGAAACTGTCCAGTAAATGACAGATTCGATTGAGACTGTTTTTTGAACCCACCAGATTAAATCTGAATTAATAAACATGAATTTTGTCAATAACATGCCTCCTCTGGTCTGGGCCTTAATAGGTCTCTTAATCGGCGCATTCGCCATGCGGCTGTTAAACGGCAAAAATAATGTCCTGATCCGGCAGCTTTCGACCGATCTTGCGGTTTCGGAAGAAAAACTAAGGCAGTTTCAAAACCGCGAAACAGAGTTCAAGCAGTTGCAGCGGCTGTTTATCGAGACCAAAACCGAGAATGCGCAGTTGCAGACCCGCATGGATGAGCAGGCGAAAAATACCGCTGAAAAATTAAAATTGTTGCTGGATGCGGAACTGCGCCTGAACACCCAGTTTGAAAACTTGGCAGGCAAGATTTTCGATGACCGCAGCAAACAATTCACCGAACACCATAAAACCAGCCTGGATCATATCGTCACGCCGTTACGGGAACAGCTGGGCGAGTTCAAGCAGCGCATAGAAACGGTTTACGACAACGAGAACAAGGACCGCATTTCCCTGCGCGAGGAAATCGTTTCGTTGCGCCGCGATACCGCGCAGATGAACCAGGAAGCCCTTAACCTGACCCGCGCCTTGAAAGGCGACAAGAAAACCCAGGGCAACTGGGGCGAAATGATCCTGGAAAAAGTGCTGGAAAAATCAGGGCTGCGTAAAGGCATCGAATACGAAACGCAGGGCGCATTCCGGGATGAGGATAACCGGCTGTTCAAGCCGGATGTGATCGTCCGCCTGCCCGAGGACAAGGATGTGGTGATCGATTCCAAAGTGTCCTTGCTGGCTTATGAGCGCTATTGCTCAACCGAAGACGACCTGGAGCGCGTCACCGCATTAAAACAGCATACCGAAGCGGTGCGGGAACATATCAAAGGCTTGAGCAACAAGGATTATTCCGGCCTAAAAGGCCTCAGGTCGCTGGATTTCGTACTGTTATTCATGCCGATTGAAGCGGCCTTCATAGCCGCTTTTCAGGCCGACGAGCGCTTATTTACCGACGCCTTCGAGCATAAGATCATCGTGGTCACCCCGACCACCTTACTGGCGACGCTGCGCACTATTGAAAACATCTGGCGCTACGAACGCCAAAACGAAAATGCCCGCGCTATCGCCGATAAGGCAGGAATCGTTTACGACAAAATACGGGGCTTTGTCGATGACCTGGATAAACTGGGCAAGCAGCTAAGCACCGTCAACACCACGTATGACGGCGTGATGAACAAATTAACCCAAGGCAACGGCAACCTGATCCGTCAAGCCGGCAGCTTTGTCGAGCTGGGCGTTAAAGTCAAAAAGGCCTTTCCTAAAAGCATCACCGAACGGGCGGGTCTCGAGAGTGATGAGAGCTAGAAAATATCGGCTTTTACCGGCATCTTAAGAAACATTTCCCCAATATTTATGCGATACTACGCGGTTTTGTTGGCCGGTTTTTTGATAAGAACAGTAGGCCGGAATAAGGCCTCCCCGAGCGTAGCGCAAGGGAGGCGTTTCCGGCTTGTTATGCAATATGCCGGAAACGCCTGTTTTCGCTCCCGCTCAAACAGACTTATTCCGGCTTACATGACTAACCCAACCTACAATTCATTAGAAATTTATGATTACCTGCTTAATTAGGAGTAACACATGACCGCACTGGTTGGCATCATCATGGGCTCGACCTCTGACTGGGAAACCATGCGCTTTGCAGCGGAAACGCTGGAACGACTCGGCATTCCGCACGAAGTAGAAGTGGTCTCGGCGCACCGTACACCTGATAAATTGTTTCATTATGCCGAAACGGCTGAGACCAAAGGCCTGGAAGTGATCATCGCCGGAGCGGGCGGAGCGGCGCATTTACCCGGCATGACGGCGGCCAAAACCGCCGTGCCTGTGTTGGGCGTACCGGTGCAGTCCAAAGCCTTAAACGGCATGGATTCCTTATTGTCCATCGTACAAATGCCCGCCGGTATTCCGGTCGGCACCTTGGCGATAGGCAAGGCGGGAGCAATCAACGCGGCCTTGCTGGCCGCGGCCATCATCAGTAACAAACATGTCCAATATAAGGACGCATTACAAAATTTCAGGAGTGAGCAAACCGAATCGGTACTTGCGCACTCGGACCCACGAGCAGAGGACGATTTATGATAGTTGGTGTATTGGGTGCAGGCCAGCTTGCCAGAATGATCGCATTGGCAGGCATACCTTTGGGGCTGGACTTTATTTTTCTCGATCCCTCCGCCGATGCCTGTGCCAACAAGCTGGGCGAACCTTTGATCGGCGACTACAACGATCCGGCACTGCTGGCGCAACTGGCGGAACGCGCCGATGTGGTCACTTACGAATTCGAGAACGTTCCGGCTGAAGTTGCGGAGTTTCTGGCCTCTCACACCCAAGTGCATCCATCACCCAAAGCCCTGGCCGTTGCCCAGGATCGATTAGTCGAAAAAAAGCTTTTTCTTTGGACTCGGCATCCCTACGCCGGATTATGCGGCCATAGACAGCTTCGAAAGCCTGGAACAAGCCATGATCACCCTCGGCTATCCCGCTATTTTAAAAAGCTGCACCCAAGGCTACGACGGTAAAGGCCAATCGCTGCTCAAATCGCCGGACGATTTAAAACAAGCCTGGGAATTATTGCAAGGCGTACCGGCTGTTGTCGAAGCCTTCGTTCCGTTTAACCGCGAAGTGTCCATCCTCGCCGTGCGCAGTGTTTCAGGGGAAGTTGTTTTCTATCCGTTATCGGAAAACCTGCATCGCGGAGGCATACTGCGCGTTTCCGAATGCCGAGCCGATGACCCGATGCAACAACAGGCCGAAACCTATATTTCCCGCTTGCTGGAAGCGCTGGATTACGTCGGCGTGCTGGCCCTGGAATTATTTGAAATAGACGGAAAACTGGTTGCCAACGAATTTGCGCCGCGGGTACATAACTCCGGCCACTGGACGATTGAAGGTGCGGAAACCAGCCAGTTTGAAAACCATTTGCGGGCGATTCTGGATCTGCCTTTAGGCTCAACAGCGCCGGTAGGCAATGCAGCCATGGTCAATTTCATCGGTGGGCTGCCTAAGACTGAAGAGCTACTGGCAATTCCCCATGCGCATTTGCATCTTTACGATAAATCCCCGCGCAAAGGACGGAAAGTGGCTCATGCCACGGTGCGGACAGAGAGCAGGGAACAATTATCGGAGTTGGTCAAGAAGCTGACTGTGCTTGCCGATCAGGTTGATGATTCGTAAATATTAGCAGTATGCCCGAAGGCTTTTCGCTTAAGGCGAGACACATTGCTTACAGCCGGACGGGGCATGTTGCCCCGTTAGAAACGTTTGTGCTGGTTAATTGCTTATGCTTAGCTCGGACATTGCAGAAACATCAGGGACGGGGTTACAAACCCCGTCCCGCTTCGGCAATTATCGAAGTTGGTCAAGAAGCTGACCGTGCTGGCCGATCAGGTTGATAATTCGTAAATATTAGCAGTATGCCTTAAGACTTCCCACTTAAGATGGGACACTTTGCTAAGCTTTACCGTTTGCTCTGGAGCGGCTTAACCGTCCACTCATCAACAAGCTCAGAGCAAAGCCCCTTCTCCCACTGGAGGGGAAATCAAAAAAGGCATTTTTGCTTGTTGAGTTTCCTCTCCCCGGCCCTATCCTCAGGAGAGTAAAAGAGGTGGCAAAAAACACAGTGCGAAGAGTCTGTGCTGAGTCATAATAATTTTGGATGAATCATCATGAGCCAACAAAGTTTATTACCCGAGCAGAGCGAAGCTCAGAGGATTGGGGCGCTTGCGCAAAAGTGCTTTAGAGCCAATATTCCCGATGAATGGATACCCACGGACCTCGCTGGTGATGAGGATTTTGGATATGACTATCAGATCCAAGTTATGGAGGCGGGTTGCGCTACTCACATTTTCAGAGCGCAGCTGAAAGGAACTACCTGTCCCGATCTGAGTGCGACAAAAGATTTTTTCTCGATTCAGCTCAAAGCCAGCACTGTGCGCTATTACATGAAGTGTAATGAGCCTATCCTGCTGGTATTGGCGGATTTGAGTTCAGACGATAAACCAAAGAATTGCCCTCTCTATTTCGTATGGATTCATGAAGAACTACGACGTCTAAACGCTGAGGAACTAGCAGACGACCAGAAATATATCACCTTCCGCGTCCCGGCCGTGAATAACCTCACGGATGAAACAAACCTTTCTGATGAACTTGAGCGTTGCCGCAGGCTTGGAATGGTAGGTAATGCGATGGATGTGCTTGCAGACCGGCTAAATCCAGGCATGGCCCCAACCGCACGTGTAAACCTTCTTGAGCGAATTCCAGTCAACTTAGCTCAAAGTAGTCCTTTGTTGCTATCAGCAATCGCTGAAGAGCCCAAATCGGCTTGGCCACAAGCTCCGCAAGGAAGCTTTCCATGGCATCTCAACGAAGCAGCAGAGCAACTGCGCCAAGGAAATGCCCCAGAGGCGAGTGAGCATCTTTATGCCGCAGAGGCACTGATGGAAAATACCTCCACGCTGGAGCGCTCAGAGCATATGTACCTTATGGGACTACTCCATGCATTTCGTCTGAATGATAAGTTGGCAGTGGAGGCATATGCCGCAGCAGCTGAACTCTACGAAAATTCGCCAAAGTATTTGGTGGCATGGGCGGAGGCTAACCTGAGGCTTCGCTATAGCGAGGATCACGTACAGGATTTCTCTGATGTCATAGCTCGCATTTCCGGTTCAGATTCGCTCTCTTCGGGGATACGGGCGCGTCTTCTCGCCGCTAGCGGACGCTATGAAGATGCACTAAAGACTGCCGAACAAACCTCAGGCAGCGAAGGATGGGCGGCGCGGTCAATTATTCACTCAATGCTGTCTGAATGGAGACTTGCTCTTGAAGCGTGTACCGCAGGGCTTGCTGAGCCGCACTTGCGTGACAGGGCCAAGCAGTTGTTCTTTGTTATTCGAGCTCGAGCACGGTTTAACATTGCGATAGGCAGACTTTCCTCAGCAGAGCCGGGAACTATAATTCCACCCACTGGTCCCATCGACACCAATTTGAGTTTGCTACGGGAAGCTTGGCAGGACATCCTTGTTGCTGTGAGTTCTTTACGTTCATCAGGATGGACATCAAATACTGAACTCATAGCTGATATCTGGGGAGCAACCGCGTTGATTCTGGGCAAGCAGCACGACGCACTGCCACTACTGACAGAAGCGGCTGCTTCTCGCCCCAATATGTCAGTACTTCAGGTGGCCCTTGAAACTCTTGCCGCTCACATCTCCAATTTTTCGCTAGCTTTGGAGGCTAACGCTCGACAACCGGAGACAGACGCTCAGATTCTACGCCGCGTAACGCTGCTTCACATGGCTGGCAAGCATGCGGAATGCGTCAGTTTGTTCCAGTTAAAGGGTCAGATGGCGTCGACATCTGATCCCATGTTCGGATTCGCGATCACGCAAGCTATCTTGTCAGCTGAGCGCATTGTAAGGACGGATTTGTCCTTGGAGTGGGAGTCGATCTTTGCATCTGATCCCAAAATTGAGCCCTACCAAGACCTACTGAAATTTTGGAGAGCAAAGAACAATAATCTGCTAGCCAGAGATAAGGCACTTGAGCAGCTTGAATTGGCTTATGAAACTCTGGGCAAGCCGTTGATGCTTGGCATACATTTGTTTATGGAGTTGGATGCCGTAGACAAAGCACAGGCGGCCAAGATTGCTTTAATGGTCAAGGATCTTACTGCGGATCGCATGCTTCCGGCTGATGCAGCTATCCATCTTTCGCATGCTCTCGCAACTATCGACGATTGGGAGGGTGTGCTCCAATTAAGCAGAGATGCGCTTGCTCGATATGATAGTCACGAACACTTTGCTGCGATTGAGGCCTTCGCTCTGGACAGACTTGGGCTTAGCACAGATGCCTTATCTTTATTGCAGAAGTTGCTTGCTAAAGGCTCAACGGATCGGTTCGCACTTAATACCTACGTTAATATTGCTGTTCGTTGCGGCTTCATAGAGGATGCAGTCCGGTCTGTGGAATCGATTGTCGCAGCAGTAGAAATGGATCAATCCAAACGTATTGACGCCTTACAACTGCTCTTCAATCTGATTCATCATTCAGACCCACAAAATCCTAGAGCCTTGGAAGTAGCTTTGCGTATTGGCGAATTGGTAAAGCAAGATAATCAGGAACAAGAAGGGCTGTTCCTCGTTCTGATGCTTGCAGCCATCCTGCATACCACTGTGGAAGCTACAGATCCTCGCCTAGTAGATTTTCATAGCCGCACTCAAGCTTTCATGAGGCGATTCCCCAGCTCAAGTATTCTGAGGACTGTTCACGTCCCGGAGAATGCCTGCCCTAACGAATTGATGCAAGTGCTTCGGGAAATAAGCGGAATCGATGAGGAGCAATTGCGGTGGAGTGAAAATCTTGAGAGACAATTACAGCGGGGTGAAATTCCTATACCCTACTCATGGCGTCCTCGCCGTATCTTGAGGAACGTGCCAGATATCCCAACGTTGTGGGCGATAGGCAAGAATTCCAAGCCTCATGAGCGAAAGTTCCATCTATCGATGGCGCTAGATGATTGGAAACCCGTTTCTACCACACAGTTAACCAAGGCTGTTCCGCTTCTTGATCTCATAACCCTATTGGTGGTTAGTGATCTCGGAATTCTGGATCTGATTTTTCGACTTTTCCCAAAGATAGCGATTGGGCAGGCCACCCTCACCGAGTTGATTCAGCTGCTCTCCCCCATGAGCGGCAGTCCCATGCGGCAGGATTGCCTAGTTCTTCAAGATGTCTTGAAAAACCATCTAAATCAGGTCATCCAACCATGGGCAGACACACCTGACGAACACTCTACACGGGCTAACCACTGGCCAATGGAAGAGGTTAAAGAGTTGGTTTCTGTTGGTTCCTATGCGCTTTATTCTGATGACGCGATTTTTCGGGTCTATTGTGAGATTCCAGAGATTACTCATCCAAGCTTTTGCACGCTCGATGTACTGAAAGCTCTTGAAGATAAGGATATGCTTTCCACGCGAGAGGCTGCCGAGAAGATTTCGAAGCTCTGTGCTTGGCATGTGGGCCTAAGAATAGAGCTTAAATATCAAGTTGCTATCCTTCCTGCTGAGCTTGGTCAGGCACGTTCGGTTAGTAAAGGAATTGACATTCTACGCGCTTCAGTTCCCTGCATAGCAGTGTTTGACGAGATATGGGATATTCGAAAGCCATTTGAGGACTTAATATTACATGCTGCAACGATTCTCATAGAATTCACATCTTTAAACGTTAATCGGGACGAGAGTATTGCCGCTGTTATGGGTTTATGGTTCGGTAAGGCAAAGCTGCATAAAGACGCACCGTTCCCATCTGAGCAACTCCTAGCTGAACTATTACTGCTATCTGCCAAATTAAACACTCAGTTATTTGCTGTTGAAATGATTCGGAAGCTTTGGAGTGTTTATCGTCTTTTGATTGCTCTTCAACACGGTGATCGTATGGATGAAGCCAAGGAAAAAGCGGCGATTGCACTCGCCGGAGAAATAGCCGCGCAATTAGATCACAAAAATAGTTTCTTAGACGAGCAGTCCTTGCGAAGTCGCCTTGTTCTTGGACTTACTCCAGGCACCTCCGATGCAGATGAGTTTAACTTGGGATATAATAAATACTCTTCTGTACTCGTAGCTGCTGCGAAATCAGGATAGCATGACTTTACGCCGTATTCAGTACCGACATGATAAAAAATCAAGTGTTTTTGTATTTGCAGTGATATCAAATCCTTTTTGATCTCTGGTCTGGCTTTGCCAATATAGGAATTGTCCAGTAGTTGCATGATGCCATGTTCAATCATGCTGACATATTGACTCGCCGCCTAAACTTCACCCCGCTAAGCGTATAAAACCAGATGTCCTCAAGCTGTTGTTCAGCAGCTTGAGTTAATCTGATTTTCAGCACAAGGTTTTCTTTTTTGGTTAATACGGTCGATTGCGCGATTTTTTATCAGCTGAAAATGATCGCTCAGCTGTTCCGGTTTGAGTTCAGTATATTGACCATCAACAAGATCACGTTCGCCCTCCGCCAGCTTCGACCGTAGGTGATCCAGTTTCATCTGATTGATCAGCTCTTCGTTGGTTTTCATAAACCTCAGAGCTTCACGGATGACTTCGCTGGCATTGTTATATAAACCGGAAGTGACTTTTTCTTTGATGATGGCTTCGAGTTCTGGTGTTAATGAAATATGCATGAGAAACGCCTCCTGGATTTAGGATGCACTAAGAATACAAACATTGTCAATTTTTGGAAGGTAAATCCGAGGGGATGGCTCTTAAAGATGATTGGTGATGCCAGCTTGGATTTGCCTCGTGTCTATCACGTCCCTGTCCGGCACAAATCTGTCTGGAACAGATTTGTATTGAAGGGCGTCAGGCAGGATAGCCTGACGTGTGTTCCTGCCGGGATGATGTGTTGTGCTGATGCCTATGCTTTAAAAAAACCGTACTTTTAATCTTACTCAGCATTGCTTGCCATTACCGGCTGATCCATTAACCGGCTCAACCAGGCTTCCGCCGTTGCCCGATTGGTTTTCAGCACGCCATTAGGAAAAAAACCGAATCCCAAGATTAACAACGCCGACACGCACAACAACGTCAATTCGCGTGGCCGCAAATCCTGCACCTGTTTGACACCGGCTTGGGTAACCGGACCGAAGAAGGCGCGGCGGGTAAAGGACAGCATATACGCGGCGCTGAGTATCGCGCCGACTAAGGCTGCGATGCTGATACTGGGGTGCGCCAGCATGGTGCTGACAATCAACAATAATTCGGCAGGAAAACCGCTGGTTCCGGGCAATCCTATGCTGGCCAACGCAAATAAAAAGTAAAAACAGGTCAGCCGCGGCATGACTTTAGCAAGACCGCCCAGATGGATAGCTTCGGTACTGCCCAAACGATGCTGGATAAATCCGGCCACCAGCATCAGGGACCCGGCAACCATAGTGAAGTTCAGCAATTGAAATATCGCTCCCTGAATGCCCTGCATATTCAACGACGCAATACCGACGATGACCAAGCCGACATGGCTGACGCTGGCATAAGCCAGCAAGCGGCGCAGATTGGTTTGCTGCAACGCAATCAAAGCGCTGTAAACCAGCGTAATCGCGCCGAGTATGCCCAGCACCCAGCTGTATTGAACGGCGGCGGATGGCGCCAGCGGCATCGCAAAACGGATGATGCCGAAAGCGCCGAGTTTCAAGCCGGTCAATACGGCGGTTAACTGCGTCGGACCTTCCATGGCGACGGTGGGCAGCCAGGTATGAAACGGCACCAACGGCGCTTTAACGGCAAAGCCGAGCAGTAATAATAAAAACACCAACGCTTGCAAGTTATCCGGCAATGCCGTTGCCAATAATACCGGCAGGCTGAAAGCCATATCTTGCGGGATACTGCCGCCGACTGCGGTGGCGTGGTTGACTGCCAGTAGGATAATCGCAAACAGTAACGGCACGCCGCCAAACAGCATGAACAGCGTGTATTTTATCGCCGCGCTGCGCCGCCCTGAGCCTATGCCCCATAAGCCGATCAAGAAGAAAATCGGCGGCAGGGTCAGTTCCCAGAACAAAAAGAACAGCGCCATATCCAGCGCCAGAAACACGCCGATGGTGATGCCTTCCAAGACCAGCAATAAGGCAAAATGAAAACGGGTCAGGTGTTGTACCGAATTCCATGAAGCGACGATCGCCATTAAGGTCAACAGCGCGGACATCGGCAAAAACAACACTGAAATGCCGTCCACGCCAATCAGGTATTCGATATTCAGGCTGGGTATCCAGTCATACTGTTCGACCAGTTGAAAATCGGCCAGGTCGGCATTAAACAACTGCACCACACACCCTGTTGCGATTAATTCCAGCGCAGCGAACAACAGCGCAATGTGCTTGGCCAAACGGATATTACAGGTAACGGCTACCGTAAACGCGCCCAATAAAGGCAGTAAAATAATCAGGCTTAAAACGGGAAAACTGGCATTACTCATGTTGGTCGTCCTTGGTGTCGGCATCGGAAGGCAGGCTGACTTCCCCGTTTGAAAAAGGGGGATTGAGGGGGATTTGTGCGCCGTGCATCGGAAATTGCTTGCCGATAGCGGCCGCATCCTGATCTATAAAATTCAGCCACGGCGTCGTGTAAAAACCGGTGCCGATCAGCAACAGGCAAATTACCACAGTAATAAAACGCTCCTTCCAAACCGGGTGGTGCGCGCAATTATACGGTTGTTTAGCACGCTTGGGATTCGCCATGAAAATCCGTTGGAACGCCCATAACAAGAAAGCGGCGGACATCACGTTGCCGACCAAAATAGCGATGGCAAGCAGCCAGCCGTCTTCCTCGATAATCCCTTCAACCAGCAAATGCGCCGCGTCGAATCCCGGCGTACCGGGCATCACCATGGTGCTCAGCGCGGAAATCAGGAACAGCAAGGCCAGCGTGCCGTTGGTATCGAACAGTCCGCCCAGGCGCGGCAGATACGCGGTTCGGCAGCGCTCATAAATCAGGCCGACGCTGAACAGCATGCCCGCCATCGCCAGACCGTATGCCACTGACAGCAGCAGGCTGCCTTCCAGGCCGTTCTCGTTAAAACAGAAGGTGCCGATAACCAGCATTCCGGTTTGACTGATGACCGCAAAAGCCAATAACCGGCGAATGTTTATCTGCATCAGCGCCAGCAACGCGCCGTAAAAAATGCTGATCAAACCCAGTGTCACCACAAATCCGGCCCATTGTTCGGCAACTCCGGGCACCATCGGCAAAATGAAACGAATGACCGCATAAATGCCCAGTTTCAAGCCCACCAGAAAAATGACCGCGCTGGCGACCGTGCCTTGTTCCGCCAACACCGGCAACCAGCCGTGAAACGGAAATAACGGCATGCGGATCGCAAAGCCGAAGAACAGCAGAATAAAAACCAACACCTCATCGTGCAGATAGGCGTTATTCTGTTTCAGCGTCAGCCAGTCGAAAGTCAGCGCATGTTCGGCATCGATCAAGCCGAAAGCCAGCAACAAAAATCCGGCCAGCGTCATCAGCAAGCCGCTGACCCAGTATTGCAGTAATCGCACGACGACCCAGCGCCGGTTTTGCCCGGTTCCGGCATGAATCGTCAACAGCGCCACAGGAATCAGTTCCAGCACGCACCATAGCCAGAACTGCATCACATTCAGCGCGGCAAATGCGCCGATCAATACCGTTTCATAACCCAGCAGGCAGGCAATGAACAGCCGGTCGGTCACATGCCGGGTGATCAAGGTATAGATCAACGCCAGCAAGGTTAAAACAGCGGTCAGCGGGATAAATAAAATATTCGTTCCATCGACGCCGACACGGTAACTGAGGCCTGCAAAATGCACATGTTCAACCAGATGAATACCGGGCGTGGCAGAATCAAAAACAGTCAGCAAATAGACGCTCAGCAATAGCGTCAACGACGCTCCGGCGAAGCCGAAACGCAGTGCAACAGTCGATGACCGCGAAAACAGGATAGCGATCATGGCCGCCAGCGGAACCAGCGTTAGCGTAGTGAGCAGCGGAAAGGCCGCCGATGCCGACCAGGGAGTAACAGTAATATCCATCAGGGGTAAGTTCGGTTATAAAAACTTAAAAAATCATCACCACGAAGGCACGAAGAACACGAAGTTTTATTTCTTCGTGTCTCGGCAACGGCTCCATGCGTTGCTCTACCTCCTGCATCCATGCAGTCGTTCGTGGTGAACAAAATACTTTTAATCGCCAGCGGTGGGTAATGGACGGTTACCATCAGAGCCTCAAAATGCAACTAACAATGTTATAAACACAAACAACACCAGATAGCGGGGTCTGAGCACGGATTGTTCGAACTTGTTGGCGATATGCCCAAGCTCTCGACCGTAATTGATTGAATTTTTGCCGATGCCGCGCAATACAAAGCGGTCCTCGAACCAGTGCAAGACCGCCGCCATCCATTCGGTGAGTTTTCCTGCCAGACCGCTGCCTTGGGCAAAGTTATCCGAGTCATTATCCAGTTGAGCGCCAATCATCTGTTCTTCCAGTTGCGCCAGTGACGATATGGTCCGGATGGCTGGAGCGGGAGCCCCCATGATTCGGTCAACGATATGATCGTCGAAATAACTCAGGTCATGCGCCAAGCCGCGCACCGGTTTGACCAGCGCCCAGTCGGTAATCTGGTCCAACCAGAAGCGCTGTAGAGAAGCGACATAAACCCAGGCAGGGACATCGCCGACACGACGCAGGCGATGGCTGTGATCGTGGTCAGGCGCTTTGCGCCGCGAGCTCTCTATATAATGACTCGGCATATTATGCATCAGCGACGGCGCAGTCAGGAATTGATAGCCGCGAACCACCGCATGAGCGCAAAGATGCCAGCCGGCCAGCTGCCAAAGCCCCAAACCGCATTCCAGAAACATCAAACCCAATTGGCCTGATGTCGCAAAAATCAGCGAGCTTTTAACATCGGTCTGGGTCAGTCCAACCACAAAACCGTAAACCGCAGTCATCAAGCCCACGATAGCGACCACAGCCATGGCCAACGGCGCATGTTCAAAAATCGGCCTTAACAAAATGACCAGATAAACCCCGGCATGCACCATGACCGCACCGTAAAATACCGCGCTTGATGGCGTAGGCCCTTCCATTGCCCGGGCCAGCCAGGGCGTGAACGGCAGCTGCGCCGATTTGGCAAAGGCGGCGACCGCAAAACACAGCGCAATTGCGGTCGCTTCACCTGGGGTGAGCTGTTCCGATGCGGCATTGATATTGCTCCAATTAACGCTATCAAGCCAGGCGTAGCTTAAGCCCGCGCCCAACACAAACGCGGCGTCGCCGATACGATTGGTCACAAAAACGCGCGTCGCATTAGCGACCGCAACCGGGCGGTCATAAGCGTAGGCGATTAAAAAATAAGAACATACGCCTGCAACTTCCCAGCCGATAAAAGTGCCGACCGCATTGCCCGACAACACCAGCAACAGTATTGCCGAAGAAAACAGGCTCAGAATAAAAAAGAACCGGTGATAACCCGCTTCCCGATGCATGTAGTTAACTGAAAAGTGGGTAACTATGGTTAACAGTATTGAAAACAGTGCCGCCAAACGGACATTAAAACCGCCGGTAATAAAGTTTATCTGTATGTCCAGCGTATCGCTGTTCAGCCAGTGCCCTACCGTGTAGAAGCCGGTATTTTTACCCCATAAATCGATGCCCAGCAAAGTCAAGGCCAGCAGGCTGGACATGCTAATCGTCCAGTTTGCTATATCTGCCGTTATGCTTTCATCGGCCTCACCGCTGATGACGCCAAACAGATGCCCCATGCCGATAGCCGAAGCGGCGATCAATGGCATTAAGGGGATTAAAACGACTAATGCGTCCATTTATTAAGTTTCCCTGCAATTTACGAGGCTAAGCACAGAGTTCATTAGTGCCCAGAAAAAGCCCTCTCCAAA
>Ga0160177_110636_pt1 | contig 25502 bp, 28 predicted proteins | sample met4stb_FD_108563 | JGI IMG/M metagenome (GOLD analysis project Ga0160177, IMG submission 108563) | Synthetic bacterial communities of pure cultures from sediment of Lake Washington, USA, under low oxygen conditions - MT... | ecosystem: Engineered > Modeled > Simulated communities (microbial... >...
CGCAAAATTCATGGACACCATATTTTTAGAGCAAGTTAAAGTACAAACCAAACTCGGCGTGCCCGATTGGGAGCGTCTGATTCCGCAAACCATCATTCTAGATATTGAAATTGGTTACGATTTAAGCAAATCTTGCAAAAGTGATTCAATCAATGACACTATCGACTACGGTGCCGTAGTAACACGCATACGCGAAACATTAAGCCTGAGCAGCTTCAAATTGGTAGAGTCTTTAGCAGAACATATCTGCCAATTGATTTTGAGTGAGTTTGGCGGGTTAAGTGTAAAAGTGAGAGTAGCTAAACCTGGAATATTGCCAGGGTTGAAGGCGCTTGGTGTGTCAATAGAAAGGCTTGCAAAATGATAGCTGTTTACAACGCATCGAATAGTATCGAAGCTTATTTGATTAAAAACTTGTTAGAACAGCAAGAAATTCCTGCTTATGTTTTTGGCGATTACTTACAGGGCGGTGTTGGTGATATACCGGCTATTGGCTTAGTCACCGTAAACGTGAGTGATTCAGATTATACAAACGCCAAAGAAATCGTTGATGCTTGGGATAGCAGCACCATTATTGAAAATATTGATACTAACTATGCGTTAACTCCAACTTAACCGCGTGGATGATGCGCACTATGTAGCTTTTTCAAACGCTCTCGCGCCACATGCGTATAAATCTGTGTAGTCGAAATATCCGAATGCCCCAGTAGCATCTGTACTACACGCAAATCTGCGCCATGATTGAGCAAATGTGTGGCAAATGCGTGGCGTAGCACGTGTGGGCTCATGTGCTTAGTAATGCCAGCGATTAATGCATAACGTTTAATTAAGTACCAAAAGGCTTGGCGTGTCATCATTTCTGCGCGATTCGTTACAAATAGCGCATCGCAAGGCCGCTTCTGCAAAATTTCTGGTCGTGCATATTTTAAATAGCGATCAATCCAATCTGCCGCTTCTTCGCCCATTGGCACCAACCGCGTTTTACTGCCTTTACCCGTCACGCGCACCACGCCGTCCTGTGTACTAACCTCATTCACATTAACAGTCACCAACTCTGAAACGCGCAGCCCGCTGGCGTACAACAACTCCAACATCGCCCTATCACGTAAACCGATATGCTGGCTGATGTCAGGCGCATTCAGCAAATCGGTCACTTCTTGTTCATTTAAACTTTTAGGCAAACTGCGTGGCAATTTGGGTGATTCAATTTGTAGCGTCGGATCTATTCCAATTAAATGTTCACGCAACGCATAACGATAAAACCGCCGCATACTGGCAATAAGCCTGCTAATACTACGTGGTTTGCTTTGTGGGAATTTAATGGACAGATATTGCTGAATATCCGCTTGGCTAACAGAGAACAATTGAACTTCCTGCTTGTTCAACCATGCATTAAATTGGCTTAAATCGGCGCGATAGCTTTCCAATGTATTTTTAGATAAGCCATCTTCCAGCCAAAGATGATCAATAAACGTATCAATTTGGCTTGTGCCGTTAATCTCTGTCGTACTTTTACCGGCGTTATCGGTAGTGCTATCTATCAAGCCAAGACACCTCTCAAGCTAATGTGCCTTTTTCGACTACTTTTGCTTTTACTGTTTTTGTTTTTTGGCTCTGTTTAATTAAAACGCCTTCATGTTTAAGCAGCCATTTTTTAATTTTAAGTCCATCTTTATTGCCCTGCATAAACCCACCCAAACCATTCTTTGCCACTACTCGGTGGCAGGGAATCACTAGGGGTAAGTTGTTAGCACCGCAGGCATTGGCAACGGCGCGCGGACCAGAGCCAATCTGCTGGGCGATTTCGCCGTAAGTGAGCACTCGCCCGCAAGGAATCGCGCTGATTGCTTGCCATACACGGCGTTGGAATGGCGTGCCTTTATAAATAAGCGGTAGATTAAAATCGTTATGCGCATTATCAAAATAGGCAGCAATTTGGCTGGCTACCTGTGATGTTAATTTATGTACGGCTGGCTTAGCATCATGCTGCTGAGGCAGCAATTCAATAGCGACTTGCACACCTTGTATCGCAATACCAACAGAACCAAATGGTGCTGTCACTATCGCATCGTATTGCAATGGATGCTTGTTTTTTGTAACTTGCGATAGGCTTTTATTTTGCATATGCTAATTTAACTTAAACCTTAAAGTGAAAGCAAATTAAAAAGCAAAAGCCAATAAAAAAGCCTTAAACAATTTACATTGCTTAAGGCTTTAAATATTCAGTAGAAACTTACTGAATACAGCAACTAATCGCGGTATTACGCTTTAACTTCTGGTGCCAATACTTCTTTTTCACGCGCTACTAATTTTTCTTTAATACGTGCAGATTTACCTGAACGCTCACGCAAGTAGTACAGTTTCGCACGACGTACATCACCACGGCGTTTCACTTCAATTGAAGCGATTAATGGTGAGTAAGTTTGGAATGTACGCTCTACACCTTCACCAGATGAGATTTTACGCACGATGAATGATGAGTTAAGGCCACGATTACGGATCGCAATCACAACGCCCTCATAAGCCTGCACACGTTTACGTGTACCTTCAACAACGTTCACACCAACAACAACGGTATCGCCTGGTGCGAAAGTTGGAATAGTTTTGCCTAAACGCGCAATTTCTTCCGTTTCCAACATTTTAATAATATCTGCCACTTTGTGCTCCTTTTAATTGTAAAAAAGCTTGTTCCTGCTAAAAGCACTTCGTAAAAACCTGTCTTGCATTCAGATTACTGCGTTGCGCGGTACTCGCAATCCTCATGTACTAAATGTACATTCCGGTTACTGTGTTCCGTGCGCCTTGTAACTAAACGCAACCCACATTTTTCCAAAGCACTTTTGTTTTAAAAATAGCGCTAATTACTTTCAGCATCTATTTCTTTAAGCAGCCGAGCTTCCTCTTTCGTCAACGACCTTGCGGCCAATAAATCAGGGCGTTTCGCCCTTGTTAGCAATAACGATTGTTTCAATCGCCATTCTCTAATCTTTGCATGGTTGCCAGACAACAATACTTCCGGCACCTTAAGAACTTTACCAAAAGCCCCTACATATTCTTCTGGTCGGGTATAGTGCGGATAATCCAGCAAGCCATTCACAAACGAATCTTCTATTGCTGAATCTGCATCACCCAACACACCTGGTAATTGCCTTACAACTGCATCTATTAACGCCATGGCGGGCAATTCGCCGCCACTTAATACATAATCACCAATCGATATCTCTTCATCCACCAGCGCGTTTAACAAGCGCTCATCTACACCTTCGTAGCGACTTGCCAACAATATTAAGCCTTGCTGCTGGCTTAACTGCATCACCTTTTGGTGATTTAACGGCACACCACACGGCGATAAATGAATCACATGCGACTTAATACCCAAAGCCGCTTGATTTTTTTTTGCCAAAGCAATCGATTGTGCCAGTGGCTCCGCCAACATCACCATGCCCGGGCCACCGCCATAAGGCCTGTCATCGACAGTTTTATGATTATCCTTGGTAAAATCCCGTGGGTTAATCACGTTTAAATCATAAATTTTGCGTTCTAATGCCCGTGATGTAATGCCATATTGGCTGATTGCATCAAACATATCGGGAAACAAGCTAATAACATCAAAGCGCATTTTATTTTAGATGCCGAATGCTAAAAATCCGCATCCCAATCGACTAACATAGTTTTTGCAGCCAAATCCACATCTAAAATAACGTGTGGCGTAAATGGGATCAAGCGCTCTCGCTCACCATTCAACTGTCCGCCATTCACGACAATCACATCATTAGCACCTGTTTCAAACACATCGGCAATTTGCCCAAACACGACATCCTGCTGATTCTTTACTGTTAACCCGATTAGATCGGACCAGTAATATTCGTTTTCTGCAGCTTCAGGCAGCGCATCTCGTGGAACTGCTACCTGCTTACCTTTGCAAGCAAACGCCGCATCACGGTCGTCTATACCTTGCAACTTCACAACCAATACATCGTTATGTATTTTTGCTTCGATGACATTTAGCTCGCGCCAGTTGCCATCCTTGCCAACCCACCAAGTGTCGTAATCAAACAAGCTATCCATTGTTTCGGTATCAGGCAGCACTTTAAGCCAGCCAAAAACGCCGTAGGGCGCAACGATGCGCCCCATGACTACCAAGTTGCTTGATTCTAAATTACTTACTACCAAAGCCACCGCTTAAACCAGCCTTAAGCTTAATAGAAAGATGCTTAGTAGAAATAACGTGAGGTTAAGCGTCAGCTGCAGGAGTTTCTGCTGGAGCTTCAGCAACTTCTGCTGCGGCTGCCTCTGCAGCTTTTTCTGCGTCAGCTGCTGCTTTAGCATCTGCAGCAGCTTTTACTTTTGCCGCTTCTAATGCAGTTGCTTTCGCTTTTGCAGCATCTGCTTTAGCAGCGTCTTTAGCTTTAGCCGCTAATGCCGCTTCCGGGCCTTTAGCGTGCGTTTTTACTAAACGCGCAACAGTGTCAGACAATTGTGCGCCGTTGCTAGTCCAATGACTAACACGTTCAGCATCAATACGCAGACCTTCTGCATTAGCTCTGGCGGATGGATTATAAAAACCAACGCGCTCAATAAAGCGACCGTCACGACGATTGCGTGAATCAGCTACTACTACATTGTAAAATGGGCTCTTTTTAGAACCACCACGAGATAAACGAATCACTACCATAGCTATATTTCTCTTTAATAGAAAAGGTTATGCAGAAAGGCGCGGATTATACTTGAAAAACCAGAATACTGACAAGCAAAATATTTAGGCAATCCAAACTTTACGCGCTTAAAAACAGTTAATTTTAATGATTAACTATCGGTTTCTACGATATTCCAGCGCCATACTAACCAGTTCGTGCTGTTTTTGCACGTCCATCTTCTTGAATACATTCTTAATATACTGCCGCACGGTTTCCGTACTGATACCCATTACTTCGGATACCTCTTTGGTACTTCTACGTTCAGTTAACAACACAACGCATTCAACTTCACGGCGCGATAGATTAAATTCTGCACTTAATCTATCGGTCCAATACTCATAATTTAAACTTAAATCTTTTACCAAAATCAATACACTATGGCCATCTCTGCGCTCATCTTCTTGCTTTTGCATGCTGCTGATTGATAAATAATACGGCTTAGGATGTTCACTACGGTGCACGTAAATACTGATTGAGTTTTCTTGCGTATGGTTCGCGTCTATTGCCGTGTGTATCGCTTTTTGCAAGCGCGTATTATCTGGTGCCAAATCTGCAGTTAATTGCTGATTCACAACACGGAGGCCATGCTGATTTTTAAGCAGTACTTCCGCAGCGCTTGATGCAAATAAAACTTCTGCACGACTAGAAACAATAATTAATGCCTGACCCAAATGCGCCAAGCCTTGCTCTAGCATTTTTATGCGCCAACTATCATCCTGATTTGATTGACTCACACTCATTATTTTATTGCCGCCCGAATAAGGGAAAACAAACTATAACGTATTGAAGTTATTAAGCAACTCTATAACGGGTAGGATCTTGCATATTGGCCTGAACAAAACCGTCGCGTCGCAAACGACAAGAGTCACACCTTCCACAGGCACGACCCAAATCATCGGCCTGATAGCAGGAAACTGTGATTGCATAATCCACACCCAGTTGCGTACCCAGACTGATTATTTGCCCTTTAGTCATATCGATTAACGGTGCATGTATGGTGATTTTCTGGCCTTCTACTGCGCTTTTAGTCGCCAAATTAGCCATTTGCTGAAACGCCGCCACATATTCACCGCGGCAATCCGGATAGCCGGAATAATCCAGCGCATTCACACCGATAAAAATATCTTGCGCACCCAACACCTCTGCCCAAGCTAAGCTTAATGACAGCATAATCGTATTGCGTGCAGGCACATAAGTGACTGGAATGCCTGCTGTTTCTGTCATCGGCACATCAATTGCGTTATCCGTTAATGCCGAACCGCCAAATAAACTTAAGTCCAATTGCGCCGTTTTGTGGGTGATAGCACCTAGTTTCAAAGCGACATTATTGGCCGCCTGTAACTCAGCGATATGGCGTTGATGGTAGTCTAAACTTAAGCAATAACAATCAAAGCCTTGCGATTTTGCAATCGCCAAACAAGTAGCAGAATCCAGTCCGCCAGAGAGCAAAACAACCGCTTTTTTTGTCATACGCCTTGCTTTTCACCCCATAAAATCTTATGCAACTGAATTTGCATACGCACCTGCAGCTTGTCGGCCAAAACCCAAGTAGCTAACTCATTGGCAGCCAACTCATGAAAACTGGGTGAGAATAACACTGGGCATTTTTCAACCAACTTTAGCTCATTCAGTTTAGCTTTTGCCCAATCATAATCAGCACGATTGCACAGCACAAACTTAATCTCATCGCTGGGTTTAATATGCGCTAAATTGCTCCAAAGATTCTTTTTCTCTTCATTTGAAGCAGGTGTTTTAATATCTAAGATAATTGACACGCGCTTATCAACCGGTGCAATGTTCATTGCACCGCCAGTTTCTAGCGACACGCTATAGCCCGCATCACATAAAGATTTTAGCAAATCGTGACACTGCTTTTGCGCCAGCGGCTCGCCACCTGTCACCGTTACATAATGCGCACCAAACTCGGCCACTTTAGCTAAAATATCCGCAATTTCCATATTGGATCCGCCGCTAAAAGCGTATTCGGTATCGCAATAAGTACAACGCATAGGGCAACCCGTCAGACGCACAAATACCGTAGGCAAACCAGAACGACTGGTTTCGCCTTGCAGTGAATGAAATATTTCGTAAATTTTTAAAGCCATTAGTTTTAACTACTTGAATACATAAAAAGCAAAACGCCAACGTTATGTTGGCGCTATTTTACCGCGAAAAGACTAAAGAATTAATGATTAACGATACTTAAAAATTTCCTCAAAAAAAAATGGTTAAGTATTTTAATGCGTCACTCTTAAATCATTATTCTGCATTAATATTTGCTGCTTGCTCTCACAAGTTTTCGATTGCATCTCAAACGCTACCAACAAGGTACAAAATACATCATCATGACTTAACGGGTAATCTTTAAAAGGTTTGGCTTGATCAACTGTGAAGTCAAAATTCTTGCCCATCCAAACGATTGCCGGTACATGGGTTTGCTCTTTTGGTGCAATTGAATATGGGGCAGCATGCAGATATAACCCATGCTCACCCAGCGATTCACCATGATCGGAGACATACAGCATAGCTGTTTCATGTGTATCATCATATTTTTTTAGAAATTGAATAACTTCAGATAGGAAATAATCCGTGTATAAAATCGCGTTATCGTAGCTATTATCTATTTCTTCCTGACTGCAATCCCTCAACTCACCCGTCATGCACATTGGTTTAAATCGCTCGAATTCCGCTGGATAACGGCGATAATATTCAGGCCCATGATTACCCATCTGATGCAGTACAATCAAAATATCCTGGTCTTTTCTGGCCTCTATATATTTATCCAAGCCACTCAACATACCAATATCCCTGCACTCTTTATCACAGACAGGATTTAATGTTGGCGTCTTAAAGTTTTCATACTTAAGCCTAGTAGCCACACCTTTTGAATCTGAATTATTATCGCGCCATAAAATTTGTACTTTGTTTTCAAATAAAACATCTAAAGCATTTTCGGTATGCAAGGCTTTTTCTTTGTCATACTTTTCTCGGCCCAACACTGAAAACATACACGGCACAGAGACGCCTGTAGAAGTCCCGCAAGAACTTACATTGCTAAAGCTGACAACATTTTCTTTTGCCAACAGTGGGTTGGTTAATTTTTCATAACCATTTAACGAAAACCGGTCTGCACGCGCAGTTTCGCCCACCACCATAATTATCAGCTCATGATGTTTGTACGTGTCCAGGTTTTTTGCATCCAGCGCGACTCGTGTAATGTCTTTTGAAGGCGCTGGCTGTAGTTGTTCTTGCACATACTTAATCAAAGAGTAAGTAAAATAGGTTGGATTTGCATAGAAGCGCGTCACACGATGCTCTCGGATAAACGACGTATAGCCAGCGGTAAATGGCACGATAACCACGATTAATAGCAACAAAAGAACAGCTACTGCCAGCAAGCGAGATTTAAGTTCCGGCCATACTTTTTTGGCTGCAGGCGTGTATTTAATCGCTAGCCACGCGGGAATAACACCAAAAAATATTGCCCTTAAAATAAACATTGGGGTAACTAAACCAGCAAACTCTTGCGGATTGGTCTGTGCAATATTATCCAGCATCACAACGTCAACAATGACGCCGAATTGATCCATATAATAAGCAGCAAGCGATGCCGCAAATAGAAAGAACGCGAGAACCCAGCGCGTAAATCTGCCATGCGAAATCGCCAGTAAAAATAAAGTGGTCAGTATGCTAAAAAATACTACCAGAGAAGCTAAAAATGGCAGGTTGGATAATTTTGCCGGGTACACTTCTAAAATCCTGCCAAATAGCGCATGGTTACCCGTTAACATGATAAATGCCGCAGTTAGCAGTATGGCTTGTGTTTGCGTCTTAACCTTGCTCAACAAGCTATGCAAAGCTAATAAAAATTTATTCATGGTTGGCATCATCCTATTTTATTTCTGTTTTGTTTGAATTGTTTTGTTTAATTTTTAGTTTAAAACTGTGGCTTGAATTGTTTGGTAAAACCTAACATGATGAATATGACCAATGCCGCCAACCATACAGACCATAATGTGTGAAATAAAAAATGTGCACCACGCATTTGCTGTACCCAACCGAGTGCGAATCCTACACTTAAGCCTGACAAAAAGACAACCAAAGCCGTTTTTGGTTTAGTTGGAAGCCAAAATACACAAAATGCGGCCAGCCACAAAGCAACTGTCGCATGTCCAGCAGGAAAACAAGCACCGGCCTTCATCGCGCTGGGCACATGGTCAAGTAGCCGAACAAACGGCGCAAACCCGCCATAGCGCGTTAAATCCCACGGGCAATGCAGGGCAGAAAAATGTTTCAGTATTGCAACAAGAGAAGGTATCAAGACTGAGGCAATAGCCACAAAGCGCAAGCGCACACGCAACCATTGTTCAATAATGCGCCATGGGTAAATAATATCTAAAAGTACGATTAACCATAACAAGCGACCAATATCTGTAATGACGTATTTCACATAACCATGCATTAAGTCTTTGGCAAACCACGTGTCTTTCCAGGGAAATTGCTGCGTGTTTATATCGAAATAATAGTCTTCGATGATTAAATCGATATGAGTGAATTGTCCTATAAGGATATTAAGCACAGCAAATATACAGAGCGCAATCGCGCAACGCTTATAGAGAGTGAAATGTACTTTAGGAAAAGTCATTCAGTAGCATAATTTTCATAATGCGCCGCAATAGTGGATTGCAACGCATTATATACAAGCTATTTCAATGACTCTAGCGCTTTTAATCGCTTTTGAGCATTAGGCGTTACGTCTGCATTGGGATGCTTTGTCACTAAATCTCGCAAGGTTTTTTTTTGCATTAGTCACTTGTCCCAACTGAATTTGGCTATTTGCGATGCTATACATCGCATCTGGCGCTTTTGCACTTTCTGCATACAAAGTAACCACTTTTTGTTGCGTGGCAATGCTGGATTTGTAATTTTTTAACGCAAACTGTGAATAACCCATGCCATACAGCGCATCAGCTGTAAGCTTACTATTTGGATATTCTTTTAAGAAAGCATCAAACGCAGTAAAAGCCTCTTTGTGCTTGCCAGACTTACTTAAACCGTCAGCGTCAGCAAAAGCTTTTATATCTCTCTCCTCTACCGCTGGGGCTGCCGTATTCGCTGGACTATCACTATTTGCTCCAGTACCACTTAACGATGGCGTAACGCCACTTTCTATTTTGCGCAACCTAGTATCGGTATCGGTATATAAATCTTTTTGGCGCTGCTGCGTGGTATTAATATTATGGCTTGCAACTTCCAGCTCACCTTTTAAATTGGCAACTTCCTGCTTTAGGCTCTCAATCTGGTTCTGCATATCAACCAAACCCTGGCCTTGTATAACCGCCTCAATCGCAACCAGTCGCTTTTCAATTGCAGCCTGGTTTTTCTTCAAATCATTAATTGAGGCCTGACTAGTAGCCTCTACTTCTAAAATCTTCTTGCGCGCTTCTTTATCGTCAAATATTGCGGCATGGCTGGTGATTGCCGTTGTAGCAATCACCAGTACAATCAGATTTTTAATCGATTGATTAACCAAAACTATTACTCGCCAGCATGCACGATATCAACGCGACGATCTTTATCGCAAGCTTCACCGGCACAATTTTGCGTTGCTTTTTCTTCGCCGTAGCTCACTGTTTCAATTTGTTTATCTTGCACACCTAATAAATTGAATGTTTGCTTAACAGCTACTGAACGGCGTTGGCCCAATGACAAGTTGTATTCACGTGTACCGCGCTCATCTGTGTTGCCTTGCAAAACAATTTTAGCATCAGTATGCGCTAACAAATATTTGGCATGTGCTTCGATAAGCGGACGATATTCTGCTTTAACTGCATCACTATCAAAATCAAAATAGATATTACGTTTTGATAGGATATTGTTTGGATCACGTAATGCGCTATCACCACCGTTTTCGTTACTATCAATAACAACTTCTTTCACGCCATTGGTATCAGCGCCGTCGTTTGCGCCTGTTTGTGATGAACCTGCGCTTTTATCTTCTACTTTAGCTGGTGTGATTGGTGTGCTTTTACAAGCAACCAATAGCATAGCCAAACTTAAACCTAATGCTAATTTTGCGTTAATTGTTGATGGTTTATACATATTACTCTCCCGTTTATTACCCAGATTTGGGTAAGGTTGTTAAATTAAAAACTCATTTGGTACAAATCATTTAAAAATGGCGTTAACCATATCCGATACTATTACTGCTAGTTGAGCAACGGCCCCCAAGCTGGCTCACGCACGTCACCCGTTGCATCATTTAAGCGTTGGCGTACTTTACCATCAGATGACACCGCCGCCAATGCTCCGCGCCCACGTATTTTAGTCGCGTATAAAATGACACGTCCGTTTGGCGCAAAACTGGGCGATTCATCCTGACTGCCTTCGCTTAACAATTGCACCTGGCCTGTGGCTAAATCCTGTAAAGCAACTCTAAATTTGCCGCCATCGTTACGTATGTAGGCCAAAGATTTACCATCTGGTGAAAATTTTGGCGAAACATTGTAACCTCCCTCAAACGTCACGCGCGTTGGTGTGCCGCCATTAGCAGAAACTTTATATATTTGCGGTTTACCGCCGCGGTCTGAGCTAAAGTAAATCGAATTGCCGTCTGGTGAAAATACTGGTTCGGTATCAATTGCACTACTTTTTGTAATTTGTTTTAAACCACCGCCACCTACATTGATGGTATAGACCTGTGAGTTTGCGCCGTAAGTCAGCACAACTGCCAACTTGCTACCGTCTGGCGACCAAGCTGGCGCGCTGTTGTTACCCTTAAAGTTAGCCAAAACTTGGCGGCTACCACTGCTGAGTGATTGCACATAAACAATCGGCTTTTTCTTTTCAAAAGAAACATAAGCTAATTTTGACCCATCTGGTGACCAGGCTGGCGAAATAATCGGCTCATTCGATGACACGACGGTTTGCGGATTGAAGCCATCGGCGTCTGCCACTTGCAAGACATAACGTTTGTCTTTTTTCGTGATGTAGGCAATACGACTGGCAAATATGCCAGACTCACCCGTCAATTTCTGATAAATAACATCAGCAATTTTGTGTGCAGTAGTGCGCACTTGACTCGGCGAAATTTGATAATCCATGCCTGCCAATTGTGTTTGTTTTAATACATCCAACAATTGGAAAGTCACTTTCAATCGGCCGCCAGCAATAGGCTCAACACGCCCGACAGTTAGCACCTGTGCCTGCAAAGCAGACCATTCAGCGTATTTAACCTGTGCAGGCGTAGTTGGCAAATTAGCCATGCCACGCGTTTCCAACACGCGGAATAAACCGCTGCGCTTTAAATCGGCCGCCACAATATCACCAATACTATCTTTGATACTAGCAGCGTCGCCAAAAGGCACTATTGCGATAGGGATTTGTTGTGCACCACCACCACTGATTTCAATATCAAGCTCAGCATGCGCGCTAACAACAATAAAAAAACTGATGATAAAAACGATTAATTTTGAAAAATTCATTGTGCCCAGTGTGTGATTAGTTTCAACTGTTGGTAATCCAGTTTTTAAAAAGGTTCCGCCAAATTTTACTGCAAACAGATTCTGATATTACCGCAATTACACTTTATTACATTTTTTACGCTTTGTTACATTGTTAAAATAGACCAAATACATTGATCGCCAATCGACTCAGCTCATTACTCGTTTGGTCTAAACGTCAGATTCAGGTTCCTGAATTTGGCATAAATCGCGGGATCTGATGGCAGTGGCAAGGGCTCAGAAGCAGCAATAGCACGTTCTACAGCGGCGTCACATGCAGCGTTCCCACTGGACTTTATCAACTTAGGCGCACTGCTAAAATCACCCGTTGGCAACAAACCAATGGTAAATCTAAGCTCTGGATTACCATCGCCACACAACGTTTTATTCACATTGCCGCGAATTTTCGATTTAATCCTATCGGTATACTCACCTATAACACTGGCATTTGCAGCAGCACTTGCGGCATTTGCCTGTTTATTTTCCGCTGCATTTTCCTCAGACAACATATCTTGTTGCATTTTTTTCAGTGCATCCGCTTGTTTTTTCTCTAACGCTTTTTTCTCACGCAACTCATCTTCACGCGCTTCTTTTTGGAGTTTTTCCAACACATCTTTTTTCCGCTGTTCGTCTAGCGCTTTTTGTTTTATCTCTTCTTTTTTCTTAAGCTCTTCTTTCTTTTTCTCAAGCTCAATATCCACTTTTGGCTCTTCTGGCTTAGGCTTCTCTTCGACAACGGGTTTAGGTTCAGGCTTGGGCTCTGGTTTAATTTCTGGCTTTTCTTCAACAATAGGTTTGGGTTCAGGCTTAGGCGGTTCGCTAATCACGGGTTTAGTGCTGGGCAATTTATCCCACAATTCAACCTCTGTCACACTCAACACAGGATGTGCCGCTTTCCAATTAAATGAAACCAGCATGGCGCCCAGCAAAAATACATGCACAGCGATCGCCAGTGCGCCTGCTTTCCATGAGTCGGTACTTTCGTGAGGTCTTAACATTTGATGATTACTTTTGCATTAACTATTTGTGCTACTTAATTTTAGAAATAATTAAGATGCAGGTTTGAATAGCAAACCCACTTTATCGACTTTGGCTTGTTTCAATAAATCCATCACTTCAACCACTTTGCCATACTGGGTTTTTTCGTCAGCCGCGACCACTACTGGACGCTCTTTAGTTTCAAGTTGTTTTTTGATTTCAAACAACAATTCATCTCGCTGCAGTCTTTTACCGTTAATTTCGGCCATACCATCTTTTTTAATCGTCACAACTATCGGCGCGCCAGTTTGCTTTAAGGCTTGACCGACCTTAGGCAATTCAACCACGCCAGGGTTGGTCATTGGCGCAGTCACCATAAAAATAACCAGCAACACCAAAGTCACGTCGATATAAGGCACAACGTTAATTTGATTCATCATGCGGCGTTTACGAGTTCGCATTTTAATTTCCTAACGCTATGACTTGCGTTGCAAGATGTTGGTGAATTCTTCCATAAAGCTTTCGTAGCGCACCGATAATCTATCCACGTTGGAAGCAAAGCGGTTATAGGCAATCACTGCTGGAATCGCTGCAAATAAGCCAATTGCCGTGGCAATCAATGCTTCTGCAATACCCGGCGCCACCTGACTTAATGTAGCTTGCGCTACGCTGGATAAGCCTCTAAACGAATTCATAATACCCCAAACTGTACCAAACAGCCCGATATACGGACTTACCGAACCAACCGATGCCAAGAAAGGTAAATGTGCATCCAGGTCATCAAGCTCGCGGTTGTACGCAGCACGCATGGCACGGCGCGAACCTTCCATTACATCACTCACCTCCATTTTGCCTTGCTGTTTGTGACGAATATATTCTTTAAAGCCAGCCTCAAAAATACTGGCCATGCCTCTTGGTTTACGACGGCCGGCAGTGATGCCTTCATAAAGCTTATTCAAATCACCGCCAGACCAGAATTTATTTTCAAAATCCTCAGATTCAGTTTCAGCGCGTTTAATGGTGGCCACTTTGATAAAAATGTACCACCAAGAAAATAACGATGTAATCAACAATATCACCATCACCAGTTGGACAGGCAAACTTGCACCTGTGATTAGGGTTAATAAAGACATATCACTTGCTACACTCATGCTGGCTCCATTTGATAACTACCGCTTGATAATTGCTGCAGTTTTAATTTAAGTTGATTCGGAATCTTGCTGGGTTTAAAGGTTAATGCATCAACACACGCAATTTTTACATTGGCTTCAACTAAAGTTTGTGTGTCTAGACTAATTGTTTGTAAAAAGACAAAACTACCATGACCTATCATGGATAGCTCACTTGTAACAGTCAGTAAATCGTTAAATTTTGCGGGTTTTTTAAACTGAATTTGCATGCTATGCACCACAAACAGGGAGTTTAACGCATCTTTTAGCTCTGTTTGCTCAAACCCTAAATGGCGTAGCCATTCAGTACGGGCACGTTCCATGTATTTCAAATAGTTGCTATGGTAAACCACACCGCCGCTATCTGTATCTTCGTAATATACACGCACTTGCCAATTAAACTGGCTTTTTGTTGCAAATTCTACTGCTGCCACGCTTCACCTGTCGCCAATGTTTTCGGCACATCCAAGCCAAAATGTTGATATGCCAAACTGGTAGCCATGCGCCCACGCGGTGTACGCATTAAATAACCTTGTTGAATCAAATAGGGCTCTAGCACGTCCTCAATCGTGTCGCGCTCTTCGCCAATCGCAGCCGCTAAATTATCCAACCCAACCGGGCCGCCACCAAATTTTTCTAAAACAGCCTGCAATAATTTTCTATCCATCACGTCAAAACCCAAACTGTCGACATCCAGCATTTTAAGTGCAGCATCCGCCACTTCCGAGCTGACAATGCCATCTGCTTTTACTTGTGCATAATCGCGCACACGGCGCAATAATCGATTGGCAATGCGCGGTGTACCTCGTGAGCGTTTGGCGACTTCCAATGCACCAGTTGCTGTTATTTGCACATCCAATAAGCCTGCACTGCGATGCACAATACGTCCGAGTTCTTCTGCGGTATAAAATTCCAAGCGCGATACGATACCAAAACGATCTCTGAGTGGGTTAGTCAGCATACCCGCACGAGTAGTTGCACCCACTAGCGTAAACGGCGGCAAATCCAGCCTTACCGAACGTGCGGCAGGCCCTTCACCAATCATAATATCCAGTCGATAATCTTCCATCGCTGGGTATAAAATCTCTTCCACCACAGGGCTTAAGCGATGGATTTCATCAATAAATAAAACATCATTTGGTTCTAAGTTGGTGAGTAAAGCGGCCAAATCGCCTGCGCGCTCCAACACCGGGCCAGAGGTTTGACGCAGGTTAACGCCCATTTCACGCGCAACAATATGAGCCAATGTTGTTTTACCCAAGCCTGGCGGCCCAAACAATAGTACATGGTCTAATGCTTCGCTACGGCCGCGCGCAGCATTGATAAAGATATTCCGGCTGGCCACGTGCTTTTTCCTGCCCCACATACTCATCCAAAACTTTAGGGCGAAGTGCGCGTTCAATCGCCTCTTCTTGTGGGCTGGCAGCGGAGGGAGCAATTAGGCGATCGGTTTCAATCATGTGATTTAGGGCTTAAAAACGTGAAAACACCCTATTATGAGTTTAATTGCGAAAAATTCTCAATTAATTTTTTTATAGCGACTGGTGAACCGAGATGCATGCCTTGTCCATAATGCACGCCAATGGTTTTTAATTCTTTCAGAATCGCTTCATTTTCAACAAACTCTGCAACCGTTTTAATGTTCATGGCTTCCGCCACACTATGTATTGAGCGCACCATGGCGTGATCAATTTTATTAATGTGCATTTCTTTCACAAAAGCACCATCAATTTTTAGAAAATCCACCTCAAAGTTTTTTAAATAGGTAAATGATGACATACCGCTGCCAAAATCATCCAATGCAAAACTACAACCTAACTTCCTGAGCGCTGTAAAGAGTTGAATGGTGTTTTTTAGGTTAACAATCGCAGAAGTTTCAGTGATTTCAAAACAAATGGATGTTGGCGGGATGGCATAAACCGCCAATTGCTCGCGAATAAAACCCAGCAGACTTTTATCACCAAGTGACGTGCCGGATAGATTAATTGAGAAGACATAATTACATTTCTCATTACTCCTATCCAACATGTCACGATAAGCCGAAAAAGTATTTCGAATCACCCAGCGATCGATATTAGGCATCAAATGATACCGCTCGGCAGAAGGAATAAATGAAGTTGGCAATATGATCGTGCCATCCAAACTTATTTTTCTGATCAGCACTTCATAATGATGTTGTGCCGGCACATTAGACGAAAGTGGCACAATTGGCTGACAGTACAACATAAACTGTTCATCATCAATTTCATTCGTAATATCTGAAATAGCCTCTACTTGGCTGCGTCGCTGTGTGACCTCAATATCGCCGGCACTAAACAAAAAACTTTGATTGCGACCCGCTTTTTTAGCCGAATAGCAGGCAGAATCAGCCGCATGCACAATCTCACTCACGCTAGCAAAGCTAGTATTAATGACGACCATACCAATACTGACGCCGATATTAAAAATCTTATCATCGTGCATGAATCGATAATCGTGCACTATTTTCAATAAGGTATTGGTGATTTGACTGGCGTCCGACAGGCTGCAATTTTCAAGCAGCAAGCCAAATTCATCTCCACCCAAACGCGCCAACGTGTCTCTATCACGCATTCTATTGGCTAACAGAACGCTAATTTGTCTTAAAAGTTCATCCCCCGCAGCATGGCCACAAGTGTCGTTAACCAACTTAAACTGATCCAAGTCCATATAGCAAAATACGTGCTGCGCGTTCATTTCATGTACGCTTTTCAAACTACGCTCTAACCTGACTTCGAACTCACGCCGATTCACCAAACCCGTTAAATCATCATGCTGTGCCTGATGACGTAACATGCTGGTAGCATCATTGATTCTATCCTGCATACTCTCATAAGCATGCTTAAGGCTAGTGGACATGGAGTTAAAGCCTTTTTGCAGGGTTTTTAATTCACCACTGGAATTTTCAGTGATGGTTTGCACAAAGATTCCTTCACCGACTTTATTCACTGCACTCGCAATTTCCTGAATCGGTTTAGTGATATTACGGCCAAGACGCCATGCAATTAATGCGCTCACCATCAACCCGAACAAGCCGATTAAGACGATCTTAGTGATTAAATCCAGCTTGATATTTTGTAAAGTCTGATTACTTAAGGCCACATAGACATGCCCAATTTCCAGTTGATTATCCACTATATCTGCACCCGATCCAGCATCATATCCACTGGAAAAATCCTCAATTTCAACCAAACTGCGGTAAATAGGTGAGGTAAAAATAATGCCATTGCTCAGCTTGAATTCGTTCAGATTATTTTTATCAATACGGTTAATTAAATCTTGCGACAATGGGCGACCACTTAATGCCAACACCATGCCTTTATTATCAACTACCAGCACAGTCCTGACTTCCTGCTCATTAGATAGCGCTTGCTGTACTAGCTTTTGTAATATCTGGCGGTTGCCTGATATGACGCCATACTCTGCCGCTGGCGACAATTGCGATGCAATGATGCGACCACGATCACTCAGTGATTGATTCAACACCCCGAAAACGTTAGAAATAGCGTAACCAGCTAAAATAATCGCGAATAGCAAGGCAGGAATAGTCCCCAGCAAAATCACTCTGGATTTAATACCTATATTATTAAAGCCTAATCGATCCGTCTCATTTTTCATATTGTGCTAATTCAGCGTCAGCTATTTTTTTCTGCAATTTGTCTTTATCTTCCACCACGATATTCAGCGAGCGTGCGACTTGATAATTGACAGCTATTGAAAAATATCGCGGCGTCTGTGGCGGTGGCAAAAGACCTGGGGACGCCTGGGATTGCACTGCAATTTCTGCCGCCTGTTTAGCCAGTTGCTTAGTCGTGCTATACACTGCAGCCAACGCACCTGCTTGTACGTATGACCGAGAGTAGCCAAATACTGGCTTGAGATGTCGGTATGTCGTCAGCAGAATAGGTTGCGCGGTTTCACGGCTATACACAAGTGGATCGGGAATCGCGATTAACGCATCGTTACTGTCTAATATTTTATTCAGTTTAGGGATTAAGTCAGCTTCTTGCACAATGCTTTCCTCAGTGACATTAATGGCGTTCTTTTCACCTGCATCTTTAATTAACTCACCATATTGAGATGAGTTTTTACCCAGCAGAACACCTAAATTCCTGATATTAGGCATTACCGTCTTAATAAGCATCATTTGTCGCATATAAGGCTGATCCAATACGATTGCACTAAAATTACCCAAATCACGCCTGCTGGCGGCAAGCAATCTGTTAAATGCTGGTAAAGGCGTAAATACGCCAACAACAGGTGTGGTATGTTTTAATTTACTGGCGGCCTGTAGTGCATTAACACCCAGCGCAATCACTAGCTCACTATTTTCGGCGACCACTAATCTCTCTGTTTCCTGTAAATCAATCACTTTCACACGCAGTGCCGTGTTTTTAGAACTGATAAGTTCATCTCTAAAATGCTCTACAAACTCTAAATTAGTTGGTGTGGGCGCACTTAATATAATAGTGACGCCTGTATAAGCAAATGAAAGTGTGGGCGCAAAAAAACCACTTATTAACGCAACAAGCATTAACAGTTTTAAAAAATTCCTGCTTATTGTATTAGTACGCAAATAAATCACTTTAGCGTCGCAAGCTCACATTTAAATGCATTAGAAATCCAACTTAACATTAATACGCGCGCGCCGTTTCAGCGTGTTGTAATCAGCAAACTCCTGATAATGATCATTGAATAGATTTTCAACAACAATCGCAACTTCGCCATTGCGGCGACCATAATCAAATTTTCGCGCCAGTCTAACATCACATTTTCTGATTAAATCGACTGGGTCGCCATCCCCCAAAAGGGTAGTTGCGCTTGTTTGATAATAGGCAAAACTGCCATCCCATTGAGGATTAAAGCGATGCGTTATAAGCGTGCTAATCGTATTGCGCGGCATTGACTTTATATAATTACGCTTTAATCCATCCTGTGTCTCGCGAATATGCACATAAGCATGATTAAACAATAATCGGGTATTGCGAGTTAGCGGCCAATTTGCCTGATATTCAATACCTTCTACCTTTGCACTCCCTTGATTCTCGCTGGAAAAAACATCTCTATCGATATCTGGATTTAACAAATAAGTATTTACAGGCACAGTAAAATTGGTACGTCTAACATCCCTCACTACATGATTGATACGATCACTGAACAACCGCATATCTAAATGCAAACGGCCAATTTCACCAATATAGCCCAGCTCGGTTGACACAATTTGTTCAGGCTCTACACCGCCCTTATTGGCTCGATATTGATAAATCAGCGCACTGGGATTTGCCAATGTGGTTGGTATGACTAAGCGATTCTGAAATTTCTCTTCCACATAATTGGGTGTACGCAACGCACTGGAAACGCCGAACCTAAAACTATGATTCGCATTTGGCTTAAAGTTAACACTCGCTCTGGGTGAAATATCCGTGCCAGTAAAATCGTTGTGTTCCAACATGGCACCTGCATTCACTGTCAATTTTTCATGTGGCCGTAACTCTACATGCCCAAACAAACGCAGCAGATCAAAATAATCGGTATTTTTACTAGCCAAGTAAAAAGGCGCATAAGTTGAATCTCGACGCATGCTTGCACCCCACACTGCGCGTGCATTACTGGCAAGTGTAAAAGTATGCTGTGCCTCAATGTCGGTGCGTTTTTGCACCACTTCATTATTAATAACCACGTTACCATTCACCAAACTGGCTGCCAGACCAGCATCAAGTGGTGCAATTAAAGGCCTTAAATCTACGGTGGTGTTTACATCATCCGAGTGGTCATAGCTGTGATAGGCTTGTAGCGTTAAATCGCTAGTATCCGAAATGTTATGCCGCCAGCGAATTAACCCAAAATGATTGTCTATTTTTTTAGTGCGCGGTAAAAAAATAATATTATCTTCGTTAATATTGCCTTCACCGCGTGCGCCGTCGGTTATACCAAATTCAAACTCAAGATTATCATTCGAATCGAGCAGATACTCTGCTTGCGTGCTGATAAAACGTGTACGTTTAAAATCGTTACGATTATCCAGACCATCATCTTGCCGATAACCAGTTGTCACTCGATAACTAAAATCATCCGCCTTACCTGCATGACGATAAAACACTTCGTTACGCCCATTGCCGTGGGTTGCAACAATACTGTTATTTGGTGTTTCAGATGGCGTTTGTGTGATGATGTTAATCACACCAAAATAGGAATTCGCTCCATAGCTGGCAGCGTTAGGGCCACGTGTGACTTCAATACGCTCAATATCGACGATGGCAATTGGCAACTCGCTCCAATTAACACCGCCAAACAATGGGCTATAAACCGAGCGGCCATTTATCATCACTTGCATCGTACCCGCATAAGCCGTCGTCATGCCATGATAACTAAGCGTATGATTGGTGTTGTAAACATAGCCCGCATTAGTACCTACGTACATGCCGGGCACTAACCGGAATATCTCCGGCAAATCAACGATACCGCTGGCGCGGATGGTTTCACGATTGATGACCGTCACCGCAGAAGGCACATCAGCAGGTGCCTGTGCCAGACGCGATACCGTCAGCACTTTTGGTACCTCCCCAATATAATCATCTTCAGACAACAGATCCAAAGACGATTCTTGTGCATAAGCCACAGACTCACCAGTGAGAAATATCGCCATAAACAATAATTGATACAGGTAACTTTTCATTGTTTTATTACCCTCGGGTAGGCCTCACCGTATACGTGGATGCTTTCATCTGACAGGTTACTATCATGCTTTAAATTAAATGTTAACTATTCAATTAAATCTATTTTTGCTTTTTTATTTAGCTGCCTTAAAAATGAGCATCTTAAAAATAGCCATTTTATTTGATTTTAAGCTTAACCCAGTATTTGCGTGCCAGCCAAATCACGGGAATACCAATCAATAACCAAGGAATCAAACCAACGACGAAAGTAATCACAGCACCAAAACTTTCCATCATCACCTGCCCTGCGTTTTTCAGGGCGCGCGCTACTGGCGCAAAAAAACCTTGTTCTGTAATACCTTGGCTGGCGGTGAAATTAATATTCACCGCGACTAAATCGGTTTCCAATGCCAACACTTTGCGAATACTGGCAATGCTATCTAACTCACTTTGCGTATTCGCCAACTCACGCTCTACATCGATAATATCTTTAAACTTGGCCGTTTTATCACCTAACATCAAGCGCAGTCTATCCCTCAAATCAGTTAGATTTTTAATTCGCGCATCCGCATCCATTACTTGAATCGTTTTATCTTCGCTGTCTCGGCCATGCTGCATCACCTCGCCATTCTCAGCTAATCCAGTCAGAAATATGCTGACATTTCTAGGTGGCACACGCAAACTTAAGGATGCAGATGGCGGGCTATACGGCGTTTCGCGATTGTAATTGGCGCTGAGCATTTGGCAGCCTAACGCCTCACAATGTTTGATGGCTGCATCAAAACTCGCCTGCATTTTTTCTGGTGCCGTTTCAATTTGTAGATGATGACGCAACGCGATGTATTTTTTAGCGGCGACATTAATTGGCTCGCTAATCTCAGTCAAACCTAGTTCAGCGCCACCTGCTGAATCAGCAGCCATTTTCGCTGTTGGGGCAGATCGTGCCATTTCGAACGAGTTAGATGTAGCATCCTGCTTATTACAAGCTATTAACAACAAGGTCAGTAGTGCAATTAAACCGTACTTCATGTGCGAATCCTTTTTCTCGTTATAAAGCTAATCACGCTTTTATATTGCCAAATTGTACCTTTTTAATGTGTAAAAGCTAGCAATGGCAAGGCATTTAAAAAAGCCGCCACTTATTTAGTGACGGCTTTTTTATCAACATTGATTAATTAACTCACAATCAACCTATTTAGAAAGCAATTTAAGCGATTGCCTAATGCCTTCTGAAACAGACAAATCTTTTGGTAATAATTTAATCGTTGCTAGCGCTTCCTTATCGTTATAGCCCAGGGCCAATAAGGCATTTAATATATCGCTAGTGGCAGATTTTGGCTGGGCAATGCCAACACCGTTGACACCATTAATAGAGAATTTATCTTTGAGCTCAAGCAAAAGACGTTCTGCCGTTTTTTTGCCGATACCCGGAATACGCGTCAACATGGCGACCTCCTGCAGATTGACCGCATTAATTAAATCTTCAATGCTAACGCCACTTAAAATTGACAATGCAGACTTTGCACCTATGCCATTCACCTTAAGCAATTGTTTAAACGTACTTTTTTCTTGCTCTGAACCAAATCCATACAATAGCTGTGCATCTTCACGCACCACCATATAAGTCAGCAACTGCACTTTTGCGCCAATCTCCGGCAGATTATAAAAAGTACTCATCGGCACTTCCACCTCATAACCCACGCCTGCGCAATCAATCAGCACTTGCGGCGGTGTTTTTTCAATCAGAATACCGTTTAATCGTGCAATCATACTAATCGTCCATTCTTAACTCTGTATCCCGCTGTAGCGAGTTTTCCTAATCCTTGTCCGCCGTGCGCATGGCAGATCGCACAAGCTAATGCATCGGCAGAATCTGGTTTTGGGGTTGCGGGAAGGTTAAGTAAGCGCTTGACCATTTCCTGCACTTGCTCTTTTTGTGCATGACCATTACCGACAACAGCCTGTTTAACTTGCAATGCAGTATATTCCGCCACGGTTAAATCACGAATCACCGCAGCACTGATTGCAGCACCGCGCGCCTGACCAAGTAATAAAGTCGATTGCGGATTTACATTGACGAATACTTTCTCAATTGCAACTTGGTTAGGCTGGTAAGTATCGATTACCTCAAACAGACCATCCAAGATGATTTTTAGGCGAGCAGGTAATTCTTCTCTATCCTCTTCGCCATCTATTTTATTCTTTTTGCCGCTAGCTGTTTTGATCGTTCCGCTAGCAATATAAGTAATTTTCTCACCTATTTTTTCAATCACACCAAAGCCAGTCAATCTAAGGCCCGGATCAATTCCTAGTATGCGAGTAATCACTATTCTTCAATTAGAGCGGTAGTGTAGACATCCTGTACATCATCCAAATCTTCCAATGCGTCTAAGATTTTTTGCATTTTAATCGCATCATCACCCATAAATTCAACTTCATTCAGCGGCTTCATGGTCACTTCACTTAATACAGGTTTTAAGCCAGCCGCTTCCAGCGCTTCTTTTACAGTCAGAAAATCATTTGGTGCCGTAATCACTTCAATACTGCCATCTTCATCTGTCACAACATCTTCCGCGCCTGCTTCCAGTGCAGCTTCCATCACTTTGTCTTCGCTGATGCCGGGTTCAAAAACCAAGCTGCCACAGTGTTTAAACATAAAAGCCACTGAGCCATCAGTGCCTAAATTACCACCAAACTTTGTCAGCGCATGACGAACATCTGCCACCGCGCGCTGTTTATTATCAGTCAAGCAATCAATAATAATGGCGGCACCATTGATGCCGTAGCCTTCATAACGGATTTCTTCGTAATTCACGCCTTCCAATTCACCCGTGCCTTTTTTAATAGCGCGAGTAATGTTGTCTGCTGGCATGTTTTCTTCTTTGGCCTCAGCAACTGCGGCGCGTAAGCGTGGATTCATGCTGATATCGCCGCCACTTAAGCGGGCTGCGACAGTGATTTCTTTAATGATTTTGGTGAAAATTTTGCCGCGTTTGGCGTCTTGGCGCCCTTTGCGGTGTTGGATATTTGCCCATTTACTATGTCCTGCCATGCTATTCCCTTGATATTTTTAGATTCTTCGGCATTTTATCATAGGCTTTAAATGTGCGAGAAATGTGGGCTTTAAAGACTCAAATCACGAATAATGGATTAATGCGCACTCATGTGCTGTGCTTCAATTTTAGGATAAACCCGCACCAGCAACACACGTGGGCCGACCATTTTCTTCACCACCACTGAAAATTGGTCAAACTCAATGCGCTGACCTTCTTCCGGCAATTCGGTTAATTTCCACAAAACCAATCCCGCAACCGTATCGGCATCGTCTGATTCGATATCAATACCCAGCGTGCGTTCCAACGTGTTGATTGACAATGAACCCTTGCCCAGCAGAGACCCATCATCTAATTTAGTCCATTCACTTTGCGATTGCCTGAATTCATCATGAATATCACCAACCAAGGCAGACAACAAATTGTCCAATGTAATAAATCCCACTGGCGGATTATCGGGATACGCAACCACCGTAAAATGTGGCGCACCACGCTGCAGTTTTCTAAAAAGCTCAGTCGCTAATGTATTGGGCGAAACCATTTTCACCGGCCTCATCAGGCTTTGAATATCGGTAAATTGGCTGTCTTTTGTGAGCGCGATAAAAATATCTTTAATATGAACAATACCAATCACTTGTCCATCACTCGCCACCAGCGGGTACCGGCTGTAGCGATGCTGCACGATGCGTTCCATATTCTGCTTAAAGGTTTCGTCCGCCTGCAAAGCGATGGCTTCATGAAAAGGGTGCATCAGATCTGACACGGCTAACTCTCTAAAATCAATCGCCTGCGCCAGCACTTTCCATTCTGATGAGCTGAAACTTTCATTGGGATGCGAACTACGCAAAATAAGCTTCAATTCCTCATTGGAATATTGCACCTCATGCCCGGCTTTGTTTTTTAACTTTAAGACATTAATGATCATATTTGAGCTTTTGTTTAATACCCAAATAGCAGGGAACATTAACCAGTAAAATCCATACAATAATGGCGCTGTCCACAAGCTCACACGTTCTGCCATGCGGATAGCCAATGTTTTAGGTACTAATTCACCTAGCACAATATGCATATAAGAAATGGTAAAAAAGGCGACGACAAACGCAATGCCGTGAATAAGTTTTTGACTTTCCACCCCAACGCTGACTAAAGCTGGCTCAATTAATGCCGCAAAGGCAGGTTCACCCACCCAGCCTAAGCCCAGCGATGCTAACGTGATTCCCAGCTGACAAGCAGATAAATATGCATCTAAACTGCCATGTACTTTGGCCAGCATTTTGCCACGCCAGCCTAAATTATTTGCAATGGCACGTACGCGCGTGCTACGAAGCTTGACTAGTCCAAACTCCGCTGCAACAAAAAAACCATTCAACAGAACTAGTAGTACGGCGAGAAAAATTAAAAACAGATTGGCGCTCATGGCTGGTAAAAG
>Ga0160177_111457_pt1 | contig 25164 bp, 23 predicted proteins | sample met4stb_FD_108563 | JGI IMG/M metagenome (GOLD analysis project Ga0160177, IMG submission 108563) | Synthetic bacterial communities of pure cultures from sediment of Lake Washington, USA, under low oxygen conditions - MT... | ecosystem: Engineered > Modeled > Simulated communities (microbial... >...
ACGGCGGCATTGACGGCGGCTTCTCCGCCCAATTTCTCGTACAAAGATTGTTGTTGTGACATATTTTTCTCCAAATAATTAAAAAGGCGTTTAAAATACATCTTCAATAGCCCTAAGCCTCAGGGCCTTTGCCAAGACGCAGCAATAAGATGTATCCTGAATGCATCTTATTGCGCCATTATTAAATCGTCAAGACCTATCTTTTAATTTTCAAGATATAAGCTAAAAGACAGGCGACTTTGAAGGAGTATGCAGCATGCAACTTACGCAATTCACGGATCTTTCACTGCGCCTGCTGATTTATCTTGCCCGCCTGCCTGAACCGGGCATGGCGACAATTCAAGAGATCGCCGAGTACCATCAAATTTCCCGCAACCATCTGGTGAAAGTGGCGAACAGCCTGGCCAATCAGGGATTTATTATGACGACCCGGGGCAAGGGCGGCGGCATCCAGTTGGCCCGGCCCGCGTATACGATAGGCGTGGGCGAAGTGGTGCGACGGACCGAACTGAACATGAATCTGGTAGAGTGCTTCGATGCCCCGACCAATCAGTGCCGCCTGATCCGCAACTGCTTCCTCAAGGCCACTTTATTTGAAGCGCAGCGTGCCTTTATGACGGTGCTAGACAAATACACCTTAGCCGATGCGGCCGGTTTCGGCCCCAACACCGACCTGTCGGCGTTGTCTGGAGATAAACCGCAAAACATCTGACGCGGAATGGACTCCGGCAAACTAACTCATTCCACGTTTCTTGAAAAAGTCCTGTTTGGCGAGCTTCGTTTTCAGGCGCGCCAAAATAGAGTACCGCTCTCTGCCTGGACATGGCTATCGGTTCTTCGGAACATGCCTATAGGACTCCCTCTTTCACAAAAGCGTCTCCAAATAGTCTTTCAAGACCGCCGCATTATTGAGACGGGTTTCCTTCGAGCTAAACAGGAGCGTGGCATTTCCATGCCCGATTTTGGCGATAAGTGCCTGTACCGGACCGGGATTCCCCTGTAATTCGGCAACGTATTTACGCTGGAATTCGGGCCATTTCTCCTGCTCATGTTGATACCAACGCCGAAGCTCATTTGAAGGGGCCGCTTCCTTGGCCCAGAAGTCGATCCTGGCCTCCGCCTTTGAGAGGCCGCGCGGCCATAGGCGATCAACCAGGATGCGGATTCCATCAGTATCCGCAGGCGACGCGTAAACCCGTTTAAGTTGAAGTCTCATCATTGCCTCCTGTATTCGAATAACGACTGTCACGCGGGCCCCGGAGCCACAGCACCATCGGTGAGCGCCTTAATCGATTTTCAACTTCAAAGAATGTAATTTTATTAAGCTTTCAACAATCCCCGCTTCTAACAAAGACTCCTTTTTTCTCTTACCCTTCTTCAACTGATCGACTAGGCAATAACCGCTTTTTGCTGCTCGATAACCGCCAAAGAACGTAAGCTAGCCAGCACCTGTTGCAACACCATGGAATCGCTGTCGCGCGGAAAAACCATATAAGCGGGCAGTTTAAAGTGCGGACTGCCGGGCACATGAAACAATTTTTTGGCCTGGATCAAAGGCTCGGCAATGCGCATAGGCAAAAAACATGAACCGCCATTGCTGATGATTAACTGCACGCCCAACCAGCCGATATTGACCACCTGGGGCGGGCGTTCCAGCTCAGGGTAACTGATACTGTGCTGTGCGTAAAATGCCGCCCCCCAGTCTACATAAATATAATCATCATTCGGCCAGGGTTTGTCCGGATCGGTGGTCAGCAGCACCAGCGTTTCATCAAAGAAATGCTCAATCTGAAGTCCGGGATTATGTTGCGGGGTATACATCAAGCCCACATCCATCCTGCCTTCGATGAGTCCCCGCATTAAATCTTCTTCAAAGCCGATTTCGCTACGAATGGAAATATCCGGGGCCTGCTCCCGCAGTGTGCCGACCCATCGAGGCAACAGTCCTTCCCATAAAGCGATTCGAGCACCCACGGTAATACTGGCGCGAAAACGGCTGGGTAAGCCGATGTCATGTCGCGCCTGTTCCAGTGTTAATAACAGGGATTTGGCATGGCGCAAAAAGCGATGTCCTGGCGGCGTTAACGCGGCGCCGGAGCGATTGCGCACAAACAGGGTAACGCCCAGATAGGATTCCAGCCGCTGTATACGGGTGCTCACCGTCGATTGGGTCACATGCAGTCTGTTGGCCGCTTCCAGAAAGCTGCCATTGGCGACTACCCCTAAAAAAGTTCTGATCTGATCTATGTCCATCGCTTTAATATCGGATATATCGATACTAATGTCCAATAAATATCGTTTGTCTTATACAACGCCCCGCTTTTATATTAGCCGGAAGGAAGTCTCTTGTCGCCCTGTTTTTAGCTCTACTCGTCCTGAAACCGATAAGGCAGATAACTATGGCTGTTGGCATGATTCGTCTGCTCTTAATGTCTAACCCTTAACGCTATCCGGAGGCAACATGTTTTATCTACAGCGGATTTTACCCCCTATGAAAAGCTATTGCATGTTGCTGCCACTGCTCTTTATTTTAAGCGGTTGCCTCGCCACACCGATCAAACCGTCGCCCCACCAAATGGACGAGATACGCACAATGCTTGTGGTGCCGGTGGAGCCGCCACCGCTGGAGGTGACGCCTGACCCGATTGAATCCCGCTTTCCCGTGTACAACCAATTTCAGTATCAATCCATGCCCTCCTCTGTGTACCTGGAAAAAACGGTCTACAAGAATCCCGGCGGCGTGCTCATCGCCGGTCTGCTAAGCAAAGACGACATGATGCCCATCGCGAATATTCACCAGACACCGGCTTCAATGGAAAAAATTGCCGGCCTGGAACCGACAGCGTCGCTTTCGGAAAACTGGACGCCAACTTTCACATTAGCGCAGGAAGCGGTTTCGCAGCTGAATGGAGAACGGATCAAGGCAATACTGAGCAAGCATTATTATCACCTGCCCATGGCAGGCGGGGATCGTAACGCCAATCTCGATAATTGGCGTAGCGCCATTGAGCAATGGTACGGCCTGAATATCTCATCCGTTGATTATCGCCGCCATGGCCTGGAACAGGTCGACGCTGTATTGGAAGTGGGCATTCAGACATACCGTATTTTCAACGCCCAAACGTCATTGCAGGTGTTGATCAAGTTAATAGATCCCAACACCCGGCAAGTCATCGGAAGAATCAGCGCGAAAACCCTCTCTGTTGAGGACTCGCCGGAAAGCCTGCTCAATAATGAAGCCGAAAGGTTCAAGTGGCTCGTGGCCGATATGGGCGCACACTTGGTCAGCCAAGGGTTAAGTGACCTCGGACTGCCGGTTAAAGCACCGGTTGACAGGTTGACGCCATGACCGTCGCCTACGCAAAACGTCTGCGCGGTTGGCGCTTCATCCTGTTTAACGTCGTGCTCGGTCTCGGACACATGGTTGTGCTGTTCAATGTCGGCGCCTATATTGCGCTGCTACCTGATGTTGCCGGTGACCTGGGCGGCGTGTTCCCGAGCTTCGGCACCTGGGGGCAGACGTATTTCATCATTGCCCTGGCGCTGGCCTTCCCTATCGCACGCTGGCTGTCGGGCAGGTTTGGCGACTATCACTTGTTTATCGCGGCATTTGTCGTGTTTGCCTTCGCTTCCTATCTCTGCGCCGTCAGCCAGACCTTATGGTTGTTTATTCCAGCGCGCATTGTGCTCGGGTTTTCAGGGGGGATTACGCTCTATATCGGGCAGCCGCTGTTATTGAAAGAGTATCCCGATCAGCTGAAATTGCTGGGTTTGGGAATATGGGGGCTGATCACGCTGATGCCTTTTACCATCAGCTTTCCGATAGGCGGCCTGATCGCCGACGAACTGGGCTGGCGCTACCTGTTTTATCTGAACATCGTCTTCGCCTTGGCTATCGCCGGCATTTGCGGGTCATTGCTCGCCGGACGGGGATTCGAGCGCAAATACACCCGTTTCGATAACATCGGTTTTGTTCTGCTGGCGTTGGTTATCGGCAGCATGCAGACCCTTCTGAACCTAGGCAACGATTTCGACTGGCTGAATTCGCCATTCCTGCGCGCGACGATGATCGTCCTGATCATCGCGTTGCCCTGCTTTATCATCTGGGAACTCGACGAACGCCACCCGGCGTTCAGCGTACGGCTTTTCGCTGACCGTAATTTTACGATAGGGGTCATTTGTCTCTCTGTCGGCTTTCTTTTAATCCAGGGACTGCTCTCTTTGCTCATTGTTCAGCTGCAAGTATTGCTGGGCTATTCTTCATTCCTGGCGGGCATGGTTTACCTGCCCATGATCCTGCTTGCGGCGCCCATGACGGTGGCGATGCACCGGCTGCCCAAAAGCCTGGACGTTCGCCTGCCGGCCTGCCTGAATCTTCTTGGCTTCTCCTTTACCTTTTATTGGTTAGGCCTGTTCGATGACCCCGGCTCATTCGATCAAATTTTTTGGCCCGTGTTGCTGCTCGGCTTTTTTCTGGGTTCGTTTTTCATGCCGCTGACTAGGCTGACGCTTCACGGACTGTCCGGAAGCCGGGAAATACGCGCTGCCGAAGAGACGGGGTTTCTGCGGGTTATTGCCGGAGCATTCGGCATCACCTTACAAGGCGTCATGCTGTTTCGGCGTACCCCTTTACATCAGCTTCAATTGGCGGATCATTTCGGGGGACGGAAGTTTGCGTCCATTGATTTGCTGCAAGGATTTTCTTCGAGATTGGAGGCCTTTGGCCTTGATAAAACCCTGGTCAACGGCAGGCTCCTGACCCTGATCAAGCAGCAGGCAACCCTTCTGGCCTTAAACGACGCCTTTCTGCTGGCAAGCTTCCTGTTCATCGGCTTGGCCGGATTGGTGTGGCTGGCCTATCCCACCCATCAACCGCTGCATCCGACCCTGGTCAAAGAACTGGGCGACATTCAGGCGGAAGAACTCATGGTGGAACCATGACCAATCAAATTACGCCAAAGCGATCGCGCCTTTTTGGGGTCTATGTCGTGTTTATGCTGTTGGCATCCAGTTGCGCCTGGATACCGCCAGGAGATAAGCCTGCCCAGTTCTTACATTCACCCTCCATGGACCACGCGTTATCTCATACGGGCCGCGATGAGCCGCATGCTCCTGCCGGGCATTGGCCGCCTGAACGCTGGTGGCGGGAATTCGGCAGCTCGGAGCTCAACGGCCTGATGGATGTCGCGCTAAAGGATAACGTAGGCCTCAAAGTGGCTGCCGCCCGGCTGCGTCAGGCGCAAGCCATGGTTCGCGTGGAAGGCGCAAGGCTGCTGCCATTCCTGGATGCCGAGGTGGAGTTTGAGAACACCCGCATTTCAGAGAATGGTGTTTTTGCCGCGCTCAACCGCCAAGAGGCGGCAGGGGCAAATATCGTCTTCGGCAGGATCAATCCCTTCAACTTCCGCTACGAATTTGATTTCTGGGGAAAAAATCGCGCCGCGCTGGAAGCGGCTCTGGGCGAGGCGGAGGCCGAAAACGCGGAACAGGCCGAAATCCTGCTTCAGTTGACTGGCGCAATTGCCCGGTCTTATATGCATGGCATGGCGCTCAGTCAGCAGCTCGATCTGACGCATGACATGGCTAAGTTACGGCGCGACTTGCTCAGTATGGACGAGACCCGCTTGCAGTTGGGCCTGGATTCCGCCGACCCGGTGAAACAAGCGACCATTGAATTAGAGCAGATCAATAAACGCGAAGCCGGTATCCGGGATCAGTTGGATATTCAGCGGAACTTGCTGGCTCGGCTGATAGGCAAAGGGCCGGATGCGACACAAAACCTGTTCGCCGGCACCGTGCTTAGCCCCGAAAGGATTCGCTTGCCTGCGCAGCTTCCGCTGGAGTTGCTCAGCCAACGCCCCGATCTGGCCTCCGCCCTCCACCGAACCGAGGCGGCGGCGCAACGGGTCAAGGTCGCTAAAGCCGGCTTTCTGCCCACCATCGACCTGACTGCATTTACCGGCGTGAACGCGCTCAGGATGACGAAGGGCGCAAGTTCTCTGGCTAATCTTCTGTTCTCGGGTTCCAGTTTCTCTTACGGGATCGCACCGGGCCTGCGGCTCCCGTTGTTCGAAGGCGGCCGTCTGCGCGGGGAATTGTCGGCGCAAAGGGCCGAGTACGATAGTGCAGTGGAGCTTTACAACGAAACCTTGTTACGCGCCGTACAAGAGGTAGCCGATAGCCTAAGCCGTTGGTGGGAGACACAGGCCATCCTCGAAGCGCACGGCCGCCTGCTGTCTGCCCAACATGAAAACCTGAATCTAGCCCAGGTGCGTTTTCGCAGCGGCCTTGATGATCGCAGGGCGCTGCTGGCCCGCCGACATACCGTGCTGGACCAGGAATATGTCTTGAAAAATTTGCAATCCGATCAGCTGGTTGCGATGGTGGATTTGATGGAAGCGTTGGGCGGAGGTTACGTCAACACGCTCCAACCCGTCCAACAGAGCCCCGAACAGCCCGGTTGGTGGCCATGGTAAGTTTAATGACAGCCTTGAGCGAATGGATTCGAATCGAAAATAAACTCCGGTACTGCCACTATAAAGACCTATGAAAACTCATCACAAGATTATTCGTACCCGCCGCAACCGCTATCTCTTGTCAGTTCTGCTGGTAATGGTTGTCAGTGCTTTGATTTATGCCGGTTATTGGTGGCACTACAGCCGTTTCCGGGTTGTCAGCCATAATGCATTCATCACCGGCAACCTTATTCCGGTGGAGGCGGATGCAACGGGCATCGTCACGCAGGTATTGGTCGAGGAAAGCCAGTATGTCAACAAGGGAGATCTGCTGGTGAGTCTCGACGAGCATCGCGCGCAGACTGCTTTAGGCCAGCGCCGAGGCGAACTGGGGCAGGTAGTGCGCGGGATCGGGGCGGTTTTTTCCACACGCCAACAAATCTGCCAAAAACTCATTGCCAGCTCGGCCCGGCTTGCCCGCGTGCGCCATGATGTGACGCGTTTTCGACAAGCGCTTCCAACCGGCTCAGTATCCGAGCAGGTCATGCAAAATGCCGAAGATCAGGCGACAGCCCTTGAAGCCGAGATGCGGGAAGCCGAGGCGGAACTCAAAGCCATAGAAGCCAAAGTGGGAGGCACCAGTAAAATTTTGCACCCGGACGTAGAGGCGGCCAAGTATAAATTCATCGCCGCCTATCTTGAATACTCGCGCCAGCAAATCCATGCGCCCGTTTCCGGCTATGTGTCGATGCGCAAGGCCCAGGTCGGCAACCGGGTTCAACCCGGCGATCCACTGATGACGATTGTTCCGTTGGGGCACCTGTGGGTGGAGGCGAACTTGCGGGAGACAGAGATAGCCCAGATACGCCCCGGCCAGCAGGCAGAGGTTAGCGTCGATCTGTACGGAAAGAACCAGGTCTATCATGGCACGGTAGAAGGATTGATACCCGGTACCGGCAGCGTCTTTGCTTTATTGCCCCCGGACAATGCGGTCGGAAATTTCATTCATATTGTAGAACGCATTCCCGTGCGCATCGCATTACGGCAAGACGAGATACTGAAAAATCCCATTCGCCCCGGACTCTCCACCGTGACCTCAATCGACGTCACGGAATCGGAGCAGCCGCTGGGCGCTTCACTGGCGGCAGTCACTAGCCCGGAGTATCAGACTGACATCTTTGCCGATGAAATCGCCGATGCGGAAACCCAGGCCCAAGCGATTATTATGGATAATCTGATTCAAAAAACCGAGCCACCAGAGCCGGATTGCCGGTCTCCCCAACCAGCAACCCTTAACAGCTCTGCCGCTTATCAGTGATGTGAGCTGCAACGCCTGTGAAGCATAATCGATTTAACGGCCTCAGCTTCCTTGGCTGGCGCCATTAAAATATCATCTCCGGTGTTTTATCGAGGTATTGTTTAATGGATAATTGGTGCTCATGCTCAAAATTGGAACGCCTGCTCATTCATCGTTTCAACTTTTATGCCCTGTGTGGCCTTGCCGTTTTTTGCCGCCCGCCATTAATAAAATATCACTAACCATCCGAATTATGCGACAAAACCCGCCCCGAATTTTTATCTATGCCGCGCTGCCCTGCGAGGCCAAGCCGCTGGTTGAGCATTTCAAATTAAAGAAAGATACGACGATCCAGCCGTTTGCGGTTTATTTAAATCAGGACATCTGCCTGACGGTAACCGGGCTGGGGAAAAGCGCGATGGCGGCCGGGGTGGCTTACACCCAGGCTTTGTTTGCTCCAGTCGAACATCCGGTGCTGGTTAATATCGGTATCGCCGGGCATATTGATCATGCTGTGGGCAGCCTGTTTTTAATCGACAAAATTACCGATATTGACAGCCTGAAAAGCTATTATCCGCCCTTGGTTTTTACGCCGCCCTGCCCCACTGCAAACATCCGGACCGTATCCAGGCCGCAGCTTGTTTATGACCGGGAACATCTTTGCGACATGGAAGCGTCCGCATTTTATGAAACCGCTGTGCGGTTTTCGACCGGTGAATTAATCCACTGCCTGAAAGTTATTTCGGATAACGAATCATCGCCTGCCGAAAACATCCAGCCCAAGCAGGTCGCGGCATTGATAGCTGCGCATGTCGCAGCAATTGAAACCCTGCTGGCAGAATTAAGCCGTCTGGCGAAGCTGATAACGGTACAGGAACCCCAGCTGTTTGGGCAGCTGACGCAACGCTACCATTTTACAACCAGCGAACAGGGACAGCTAAAAAACCGGCTGTCCCGCTGGTCGGTATTAACCCATCAACAAGCCCTTGAGTTTGATGGAACCCGGTTTCATCAAAGCAAAGATGTCTTGTTTTGGCTGGATCAACAAATCAGTGAAATTGAATTTTGCTTATAACGTTTTTTCAAACCGCTATAAAAAGAAAAATGCGTTCTTGCTGACCGCGACGATGCCGATATAAATAAAGCAGGCAAGAGCACCGGCAAAAGCCTGCCAGCGCAGAGCGCCCTGGCTCTTGATAGCAACCATACCCAAACCGACATAGCCCAGCAGGGCTATTATTTTAGCGACAATCCAACCGTATTCGCCCGACAGCCACGAACCTTGAAAAATCAGCGTAAAACCGGTGATCAGTAACAGGGTATTGACAATATGCGGCCCGATTTTTATCCATTTTTGTTCCAGCAATTCCGGGCGCTTTTCCGCCAGATAAACCCTGCCGACAAAACTGGAGATGGACAATAAAACAAAGGTGAGATGAAGAATTTTAATCATGCTGTACTCCTGAGGTTGAAAATATTGGCGTTGCTCGATAAATAAGTCTGTTGCCGATGCTGCAGCAGTATACGCCGAAAAATCAGCGGATCTTTTTGCTGGGTTATTTCGCCGGGACGGGGATAACATTGATGTTCCAGGCGCGATAGCCAAAAACGCAACGCCGCCGCCCTGAGCAGGATCGGCCAGTGTTGTTTTTCCTGCGGCTCCAACGGCCTCAGGCTTTCGTAAGCGGATAGCAACGCCGTGAATTTTTCGGCATTAACCGTGCCGTTATCGCAGCACCAATCGTTAGCCGTTATCGCAACATCGAGCAGCAAGGTATCGGTGCAGGCGCTGTAAAAATCCAACAAACCGCTAAGCCGGCCATCAACAAACAACACATTATCCCTGAACAGGTCGGCGTGAATAACGCCTCGGGGCAGATTAACCGGGGTGTTTTCCGCTTGAAAAGCCAACTCATCATCAATCAGCTCACGATCGGTTGCCGATAAATGCGCGCCGACTTTGCTCAGCGCCGTTTTACACCAGCTTAAATCATTGCCGTTCTTTATCGGGAAAACGTAGCCCTCAGTGCAGCGATGCAAGCTTGCCAACTGCAAGCCGATTTCCTGACAATACAAAATGGATGGGATTGCCGTTGCCGTGCCGGATAAACGCTTGAATACCGCAGCCGGTTTACCGTTAAGCTGTCGCAACGGATTTGCCTGCCGGTCGCTTTGAGGCCTGGGGCACGGCAAGTTGTTTTCGCCCAGGTGCGCCAGTAATTTTAAAAAAATGCGGCAATTCATCGGCCGTCAGCGACTCGAACAGAGTCAACACAAAACTGCCTTGCGTGGTGGTTACAAAATAATTGGTATTATCTATGCCGTCCGTTATACCCTCAAAACTGACGACTTCACCGAGGGTATAAGCACTAAAGAATTGATCGAGTTGCGGGCGTGTTATGCGAGTAAATACAGACACCGGTTTTAAGCGACTACCATTCCAGCAACTTCCACATATTGATGTCGGTTTCTCTATCCAGATCGCTACGGCGCACATCCATTTTGCCGTCGCCATTGGTGTCGAGAAAATAATAAGGGGGGGCCGACAGCCGGTACGACTTTTATCATATAAAGCCTGCCGCCACGCCGGTATTCCTGAATGGTCTCTTTACCTTTACGAATAATGGTGATGTCCGGCTCCATGGTTTCACCGTTTTGCACCGGCAAAGGCGGTTCCGGCGCTTCCGGCACAGCCTCAAGCTCAGGCGGCCGCTCATCGACAGCATAGACCGGGAAGGCCAGCAAACTCAGTAGAATAAAACGTCGCATAGAGTGACTCTTTGTAAAAATAAAAACTGCAGCTATCTTATTACAGTTTTTACCGGCTTGCTTGACTAAAATAACGCTACAATCAATGTCATCAATGTTGGGTTTCGTTTACCGCCCATCAGGCTTCCAGCTTTACATTCGCGGCGAACCGGATTGACATTCCGGCAGGGATTGCCGGAATCCAGAACACAGGGATGTGAACACTTGATTTTACAGAGCAATCCCCACTGATACTTGCGTCTATTTCAATATTGCCATCCATGGCTTCTCGGCAACTGCTCCTGCGTTGCTCTACCTCCTGCATCTGTACAGTCGTGGATCCCGGCACAAATCTGTCTGGAACAGATTTACATTAGCCCGAAGGGCGTCAGGCAGGGAAAGCATGACGTGAATCCCTGCCGGGATGACGTGCTTTAAAATACTTGTGTATAACGATGAGCGCAGCGCATGGAAGCGATAAAGATGCCTCCAATTCATTCCCCACCCGCCAACCGATACCCAACGCCCGCTTCGGTCAACAAATAACGCGGCTGGGTAGGATCCGCTTCAAACTTCCGGCGCAATTGCCCCCTGTAAATCCGCACATGGGGCGCATTAAAACCTCTTGCCAGTGCGCATTATGATTGACACAATATGCGCATCAAAAATTCGTATCTGGAGCGCATCATGCAAGAAAGTTTCTATGACACTCATGCCTCGAAAAAACCTACAAATCTCAGCATCAACAGCGACCTGCTTCAAAAGGCAAAAGCCCTGCACATCAATCTTTCCAAGGCATTAGAGCAACGCCTTGTCGAAATGCTGCTGGAAGAAAAACGCAGGGAATGGCGCGAGGAAAATCGCGAAGCCATTGACGCTTACAACCGCCGCATTGAAACAGACGGCGTGTTCAGCGACGGTTTAAGGAAATTTTGATGGCGCAGTTCGATGTCTTTGAAAACCCAAATAAAGCCACAAATCAAACAATTCCTTATCTACTCGATGTTCAGTCTGACTTGCTCGATACCCTTTCAACACGCGTAATCGTACCCCTCGTATCCGCTTCGGCTATGGGTAAAGCGATCAAACATCTTAATCCTGAATTCACAATAAGAAATACCGCTGTGTTTATGTCTACAGCGGAATTGGCTGGCGTTCCAGTTCGGTCTATCGGTGAAAAAGTCGGCTCACTAACAGGCCGGCGTCATGAAATTATTTCTGCACTTGATTTTCTATTCACCGGCTTCTGACCATTAATTGGCGGTTTGCTCGGCAATTGCTCCACCTAATCTTGCGGGATGACGCTGAGCGTCTGGAACTGCGTTCCCACGCTGGAGCGTGGGAACGCAGAATTCTGGCATGAACTGGAATGGCTGACTCGGATGTAGGCCGAAATAAGCTCGCCCGGCGACAGCAAGGGCGGGCGTTTCCGGCAACTCTTGAGCTTCGGGATGCCGCCCCCCCCTGTCCTGCGCTGAACGCGCGGACAGGCTTATTCCGGCCTACTTTAAGATGTGTATAACGATGAGCGCTGGAGCGTGGAAACTATGAAATCCATGGAGTCAGCTAGATCGAGGCAAGACACGCACCAATTTTCATTCCCCACCCGCCAACCGATACCCCACACCCGCCTCGGTCAGCAAATAACGCGGTTGCGTAGGATCCGCCTCAAGCTTCCGCCGCAATTGCCCCATGTAAATCCGCACATAGTGGGCATGCTCCACATAGGCGGGTCCCCAAACATCCAGCAATAACTGCCGATGCGTCAGCACCTTGCCTGCATGATGGATCAAAACGGTCAGCAGCCGATATTCGATAGGGGTCAGATGAATTTCCTGTTCGCCGATATGTACACTGCGCCGGGATAAATCAACCTGCAACTCGCCGACGCGAAATAGCGTTTCGACGCTGTCTCCGGCAAGCTGCGCGGCATGGCGTAGCGACACGCGGATGCGCGCCAGAAGTTCGCCGATGCTGAACGGCTTGGTCAAGTAATCGTCCGCTCCGGCATCCAGCGCGGCAATCTTGTTGCTTTCCTGGCTCCTGGCCGACAACACGATAATCGGCACGGCGGACCACTCGCGCACCTTGCAAATTACGTCTATACCGTCCATGCCCGGCAAGCCCAAATCGAGGATGACCAGCTCCGGTTTACGGGTGCCGATTTCCACCACGCCCCGTTCGCCGGTTCCGGCCTCAATCACCTGAAATCCCTGCACGCTCAGGCCGGTACGCAAAAACCGGCGGATTTGCGGGTCATCCTCAATCACCACAATGACAGGTTTAATGTTGTTCATCTTGCAACTGCTCCGCTGCCAGTTGCGGCGGAGCTTCGTCTACCGGCAGCAGAAAAAAGAATTGCGCCCCGCCACCCTGCCGGTTAGCGGCACCGATAACGCCGCCATGCGCAATAATAATCGCCTTGCAAATAGCCAAGCCCAAACCGACGCCGCTTTGCGTGCCTTCCCGGTGTACACGATAGAATTTATCGAACAGTTTTTCCTCTTCTCCCGGCGGTATGCCTGGGCCTCGATCGGCCACGGTCACCTTTAGCATATGGGCGGAGAGTTCGGCGATAATGTCGATGGGACTGCCCGCCGACGTATATTTGCAGGCATTTTCCAGCAGGTTGACCAGCACCTGTTCGATCAGCACCGCATCGACGCGCACCAAACAGAGCCCATCCGGCAGTTTGGCATTGACGGCGCGCCCTGCAAGTAGCTTGCGCATCCGTGTCAACGTTCCGCCGATTATTTCATCCAGCGGATACCATTGCCGGTTGAGTGACGCTTGCCCTGCATCCAGACGAGCCATGTCCAGAATATTATTGGCCAGATTCGACATGCGCAGCGCTTCGTCATAGATGGTCAGGCTCAGTTCTTGTCGATCCGAAGAGGCGAGCTGAGCATCCTCTTCCACCAAGGTACTGGCTGCGCCGACGATCGATGCCAACGGCGTGCGCAAATCATGGGAAATGGCGCTGAGCAAGGAATTGCGCAGGGTTTCGGATTCCATGCGCAATTGCGCCTGTTGCGCCTCTTCGGAGAGACGCACCCGTTCAACGGTTTGAGCAATCTGGCTGATAAAGGTATCCAATAGCCGACGCTGTTCCGGCAGAAACACCCGGCGCAGATTGGCGGCGCGCAACACCAGCACACCGATGACGCCGCGAAAACCGGACATGGGAAAAAACACCGCGTTGGCTCCGGGCAAGGTATCGGTGCCTTGTCCTGCCATCTGTCCGTGGTCATAAACCCACTGCGCTACGCTGAGATCGCAATCGCGTAAGGATTCCGGCGCGGGCGGGTCTATCGGGTAGACGATCCGGCTGTCATCGGTGGGAAACAGCAAGACGCTGGCGCCGCCGAACTCATCCTGAATATGACGCACGGCGATTCTGGCCGTATCTGCCACAGTACGACTGGCCGCCAGTTCTTCACTCAGCGCGTAAAGAACATTGGCGCGCCGCTCCCGATGCGACGCAACCTTCGCCTGGGAACGCATATTGCTGGTCAGGTGGCTGATGATCAACGCCACCAGCAGCATAATGACGAACGTCACTAAATACTGCGCATCGGCAACCGCAAAAGTATGAACCGGATTTACAAAAAGAAAATCGAATGCGGCAACGCTCAGCACCGAGGTCAGGATGGAGGCCTCGCGACCGAAACGGGCGGCCATAAAAACCACGCCCAGCAAATACACCATGACCAGATTCGCCAGTTCGAATTTCCCGGACATTAACCAGGCAAGCGAGCTGGTGCAGCCGGTCATCGCCACCGCCCAGCCCCAATTTAACCAGCGCCGTTTGGCGCGCCCCCAGGGATAACTCGACCGCAGCACTTTGGCACCCGGCCTTTCTTTTGGCTTTTTTTGCTCGGTTAAGTCTTCGCCGCGCGGGCTGCCCAGCAAATAGACGTTGATGTTATGGGCTTCGGTGATCAGGGTATCGACGACCGAGCCCAGCACCCAGCGCTTCCAACCCCGGCGACGAGGTTTGCCCAACACGATTTTGGTGACGTTGCGGTTTTTGGCAAATCCCAGGATTTCCTTGCTCATGTCCGGCCCTGACAAGGTCACCGTTTCGGCACCCAGCTGCTCGGCAAAACGCAGTACCCGCAATACCTCGTCGCGACGCTCGGCAGGCAGGCGTTGCAGCTCCGGCGTTTCCACGTAGGCCACGATCCAGTGTGCATGAAGGCTGGTAGCGAGCCGCTTGGCGGCGCGCACCAGCCGCTCGGCGATCGTATTGGGGCCTATGCAGACCAATATCCGGTCGCCGACCTGCCAAACATCGCGTATCGCGTGGTCGTCCCGGTAGTCCTGCATTTGCGCATCGACCCGGTCTGCGGTGAGGCGTAAGGACAGCTCGCGCAACGCAATCAGGTTGCCTTTGCGGAAGAAATTGCGCATCGCCCGTTCCGCCTGTTGCGGCACATAAACCTTGCCTTCCTTGAGCCGCAGCAATAATTCATCGGGCGGCAGGTCAATCAATTCGACTTCGTCCGCCAACTCGAATACCGTGTCCGGCACGGTTTCCCTAACCTGCACGCCGGTCACCTGACCGACATCGTCGTTGAGACTCTCCAGATGCTGGACGTTCAGCGTGCTGTAAACATCGATTCCGGCATTGAGTAATTCCTCAACATCCTGCCAGCGTTTGGGGTGACGGCAGCCGGGGGCATTGCTGTGCGCCAACTCGTCCACCAAGACCAGGACCGGGCGGCGTTTCAGCGTGCCGTCCAGATCGAACTCGCGCAGCACCGTGCCCCGATGTTTCACCAGTTTGGGCGGCAGCACATCCAGGCCTTGTAATACAGCGACGGTTTCTTGCCGCTCGTGAGTTTCCACCAGCCCCACCACCACATCGACGCCTTCAACCCGCTTGGCTTGAGCCGCCAACAGCATGGCGTAGGTTTTGCCAACGCCTGCTGCCGCGCCGAAAAAAACCTTGAGACGGCCGCGCCGCCGCTGGTTTTCCTCGCGTTCTACACGGGCAAGCAGGGCATCGGGGTCTGGGCGCGATTCATCGTTTATACGTGAGTTCATTGTTTGGAGGTAGGCGGTCGGGTTCAGGTAGCGGTTACAATCCCGTCATCTCGATTCGGCTGCAACCATTCGACAACTTTGCCGGTGGCGCGTTCATACAACGTTTCCGGCGATATATCGAACCCGCAATCCCAAGCCAAAGTAGGCCAATCATCGAGTTTGAACGCTTTGAAATATTCAATATCGCGTAGCGGTTCAGCAACCTTGTATTTAAAAATCATATCTTGTAGATCAACCTCACCCGACTCACCGGTATTGAATTTCAACCAAAGACGGTAACCGTCCAGATAACGCGCAGTTTGTACATTCACAATCATTGTTGCCTCCTTATACCTACAGAGCTGTATTGGACGACAAGTCATCGCGCTCTGGGATGGATAAAGCAAACTTGCCTTTTAAAGGCTCTGCTTTATAAACCGCCACATTAATTCCAAGTTCTGCATTCATTGCCTCAACGGTATTTTTTAGAATTACGAAATGATCGTCGCACATTCTCATTCCAGCAATAACCGACTTGAGGATTATTTTTCTTTCGTAGGGATGTATTCCAGGCTTCCGTAAACTATCGATTACCCGCTCTTCTTGTTCGTACTTCCAATCATGACCTTTAACAAGAAAATATTTGTCAACATTTACAAGCTTGCCATCATCTGGACTAACTATTGGTTTTGTCTGTTCATACTTTACTTTATGAGGGACAAGCCACTTTAAAGCATCCTCTTCACTAAATCTTTGTGCTTGCGTAGGAATACAAAACTCTATAACAAAACCAGTATGCTCTTTGGCGTAATGAGCCCACATCAAAAGATTTAGAGGGTCTCTGGATAAACTGCAAATTCCAAATTCATTCACTGCTTTCTGACTAAACTCACGGTTTTGAATAGCAATTTCTACCCTCTTTAACATGACTCCCTTGTTTTGAATACGTTGAGCTGGTGATAAACCCAAACTGTCACCAGCTTTTTTAAGTAAGTCTTTTTGTTCCTTTATATATTCAAGGTGTTTATGTTCATCCCTCTCCGGATCGCAATCAAAAGGATCGTTTAATTCACTAGGACGCGTGAATTTCATCGTTCCATCCTTGATAATACAAAGCGAACCATCTTCATCAAAGGGTACATATTTATAACGGAGAATCGTCTTAAACATAAATCATCAACGCTAATCTACAAACACTCAACATAAGTAAAAATCCTTAATAAATCTAAAAATTAGTAAAGCCGATTATCCAACGCCAAATTCAATTTCAGCACATTAACACGAGGTTCACCCAACACGCCCCATTGTCGAGTTTCCGTGTAACGCTCAACCAATTCACGCACACTGGCCGGCGACATGTGTCTGGCGAGTGCAACCCGGCTGATTTGATAAACGGCGGCGGCAGGACTGATATGAGGATCAAGCCCGCTGGCCGAAGCGGTCACCAAGTCCACGGGTATAGCTCCCGAATGAGTAGGGTCTGCATCGCGTAGCGCTTTGACGCGCGCCTGAACGACGTCTATCAGCGCAGGATTGGTAGGCCCTTGGTTGGAACCACTGGATGCGCCGCCGTTATAGGGACCAGGCGAAGTCGCCGAAGGCCGTCCCCAAAAATATTCGGGGAGGCTAAACGCTTGACCGATTAATTCGGAACCGACCGGCTGTTCTTTGCTGCCGAGTAAACTGCCGTTTGCCTGACTGGGGAGCAGGGTTTGTGCGCTGAACGTGACTGCCAATGGATAGGCGATGCCGGTCAGCACGGTAAAAAACAATAGCATGAGTATTGCCGGTTTGATGTGGTTGGTCATGGATGACTCCTTTGTTTGCTTTTGTTTAATCGGGTGCTGCGTAATGCGCACCCTACTTAGTCTCAGTAATTCCTAACAATGTCAGAAATCAAGTAGGGTACGCTGTGCGTACCAATTACCGCTGAAAAGGTACGCACAGCGTACCCTACGGATTTTTCTTTAATCAGAACGATAACGCGGTTAAGCCAAGATCGATCAACTTAATCCCAATAAACGGCACGATAACACCGCCGCCGCCGTAAACCAGCAAGTTATTGCGCAGCAATGCCTCCGCGCTTTGCGGCCTATAAGTCACGCCTTTCAAGGCCAGCGGAATCAAGGCGACGATAATCAAGGCGTTAAAAATAACCGCCGAAAGTATCGCGTTGTCAGGGCTGCTAAGTCCCATAATATTAAGTGCGCCAAGTTGCGGATAAGTGCTGGCAAACGCGGCCGGAACAATCGCGAAATACTTGGCCAAGTCATTAGCCAGACTAAACGTGGTCAACGCGCCGCGCGTCATCAGCATCTGTTTGCCGGTTTCGACAATTTCGATCAGCTTGGTCGGGTTGGAGTCGAGATCGACCATGTTACCGGCTTCCTTGGCCGCCTGGGTGCCCGAATTCATCGCCACCGCCACATCGGCCTGAGCCAAAGCGGGGGCGTCATTGGTACCGTCGCCGGTCATCGCCACCAAACGGCCTTCGGCTTGTTGCTCGCGGATCAGTTTGAGTTTGGCTTCGGGCGTCGCCTCGGCCAAAAAGTCGTCGACGCCCGCTTCGGCCGCAATCGCCGCCGCCGTCAAACGGTTATCGCCGGTGATCATGATCGTTTTAATGCCCATATTGCGCAGCTCGACAAAACGCTCCTTGATGCCGCCCTTGACCGTGTCTTTCAGCTCAATAACGCCCAATACCTGTCCGCCGTCGACAACCAGCAGCGGCGTACTGCCCCGACGTGCAACAACATCGGCGATTCGTGTCGCTTCCTCCGGGAATTTTGCCTGTTGGGCTTCCACAAAGCCGCGTATCGCATCGACAGCGCCTTTACGGATTTGTCGATCGCCGATATTGACGCCGCTCATCCGGGTTTGTGCGCTAAAGGCGACAAACGTCGCACCCAGCTCGTGAATATTGCGCTCCCGGATGTCAAACTTCTGCTTGGCAAGAATGATGATGCTGCGGCCTTCCGGCGTTTCATCGGCCAGCGTCGCCAGTTGCGCGGCATCGGCCAATTCTTTTTCGCTGACCAAGCCAATCGGAAAAAATGCCGAAGCTTGACGGTTACCCAGAGTAATTGTGCCGGTTTTATCCAGCAGCAACACATCCACATCGCCTGCCGCTTCAATGGCTTTACCGGATGTGGCTATGACGTTTTTCTGCATCATCCTGCCTATGCCTGCAACACCGATAGCGGACAGCAAACCGCCGATGGTGGTAGGAATCAGGCAGACCAGCAAGGCTACCAGCACGGTGATTGAAACCGGCGTACCGGCTTTGGCAGTTTCCACGCTGTACAGGGAAAAAGGCAGCAGCGTCGCCGTGGTCAACAGGAAAATCAGCGTCAGCGCCACCAGCAAAATGGTCAGGGCGATTTCATTAGGCGTTTTTTGCCTTGATGCGCTTTCCACCATCGCAATCATGCGATCCAGAAATGCTTCGCCGGGATTGACCACGACCCGCGCCACCAGCCAATCGGACAATACCCGCGTACCGCCGGTTATCGAACTGAAATCGCCGCCCGATTCGCGAATGACCGGCGCGCTTTCGCCGGTGATCGCGCTTTCATCGACACTGGCGGCGCCTTCGATGACTTCGCCGTCGGCGGGGACAAAATCACCCGCTTCAATCAGCACGATGTCGCCGCGCCGTAATGAGGTGCTGGTGACTTTGGCGTAATCGGTGCTGTAACGCGGCTCATCCAGTTTCTTCGCCATGATGTCGCGCTTGGCATTACGCAACGATGCGGCCTGCGCCTTGCTGCGGCCTTCGGCGACGCTTTCCGCGAAGTTGGCAAACAACACCGTGAACCACAGCCAGAAAGTCACAGCGAACATGAAGCCGGTTTGCGTGTGGTCTCCGGAAAACAATTCCCACAGCCATAGCCCGGTGGTCAGCAAACTGCCGATATAGACCACGAACATCACCGGGTTTTTCCATTGTTGTTGAGGCGCCAGTTTGCGCAGGGTATCGCCTAGCGCAGCCCACAGGATCTGGCCGCTAAATAGCTGTTGCTTATGACTTTTTGTGCTCATAGATTGTTTCTCACTTTAATATAATGGAGCGCAGATGACGCAGATAAGTATGATGAACACAGATCATTCAAAAAAATCCCATTGAATCATAATGATCAGCGTCATCAGCGTTCCCAGGCGGGACGGGGTAACATACCCCGTCCGGCTTTAGAATCGCACATACCATTCTTTCGTTTTTATCCGCGTTTATCAGCCAAATCTGCGTCATCCGCGTTCTATTCCCTAATGTGCCTTATTCATGACCAAATGCTCGACCACCGGCCCTAATGCCAGAGCGGGCACGAAAGTCAGCGCGCCGACCAAAACCACGGTGCCGATAAGCAACATCACGAACAACGGCGTATGCGTCGGCAAGGTGCCGACGGTGGTTGGCACGGTCTTTTTTGCCGCCAATGAACCGGCAATAGCGAGTACCGGGATCATGATCCCATAGCGCCCGACCAGCATCGTGATACCCAAGGCTGTGTTATAAAACGGAGAATTAGCGCTAAGACCGGCAAAAGCGCTGCCGTTGTTGCCTGCGGCGGAGGAAAATGCATAAAGAATTTCGCTAAACCCATGCGCACCGGGATTGGCAACCGCTGATTTTCCTGCCTCCACCATGATCGCCAACGCCGTCCCGCCCAGAATAAAGAAAGCCGGAATTAAAATGACGATAGCCGCCATTTTTATCTCGAAAGCTTCAATCTTTTTGCCGAGATACTCCGGCGTACGGCCTATCATCAGACCGGCGACAAACACTGCGATCAGTACAAAAATCAGCATCCCGTAAAGCCCGGAACCGACGCCGCCGAAAATGACTTCACCGAGTTGAATCAGCCACATCGGGATCATTCCGCCCAACGGCGTATAAGAATCGTGCATCGAATTGACTGAACCGTTGGATGCCGCTGTCGTCGCCGTCGCCCATAGTGCCGAATTGACGATACCGAAACGGGTTTCCTTGCCTTCCATATTGCCGCCGGACTGATCGGCGCTGACGCTTTGCTCAACGCCCAGTGCAGTCAGCGCCGGATTGCCGCCTTGCTCATAACCCACCGTGACGAATAACAGGCTGACCAGCACCAGCGTCATCGCAGCCAAAATGGCCCAGCCCTGGCGCGGGTCGCCGACCATCGTGCCGAAGGTATGGCACAGTGCCGCAGGTATCAGCAAGATACCCAGCATTTCCAGGAAATTGGCCAACGGCGTCGGGTTTTCAAAAGGATGCGCCGAATTGGCGTTAAAAAAGCCCCCGCCGTTGGTGCCCAGTTGCTTGATCGCGATTTGCGAGGCGGCAGGACCCAGCGCCAAGGTTTGTGTAGTCTTTTCCGTTGCTGTACTGACTTGCTCAACTAACGGAACTGTTTGGTAAGGTTTGAAAGATTGCACCACGCCTTGCCCAACCAACACCAACGCCAGCACAAACGACAGCGGCAGCAGGACATACAAAATGCCGCGGGTCAGATCCGCCCAGAAGTTGCCGATGCCGTCCGCATGAGTGCGTTGAAAGCCGCGTATCATGGCGACCAAAACCGCCATGCCGGTGGCGGCCGAGACAAAGTTTTGCACGCTCAAGCCCAGCATCTGGGTCAGATAACTCATCGTCGTTTCGCCGCCGTAACCCTGCCAATTGGTGTTAGTGGCAAAACTGATCGCGGTATTGAATGCCGAATCGACAGTCACATTAGCCATCTGTTGCGGGTTCAGCGGCAAATGGGCTTGCAGCATTTGCAATACGAATACCGCCAGCCCGCCGAACAGATTGAACCAGAGCAGGGCGGCGGCGTAACTTTTCCAGCCCATCTCTTGTTCCGGGTTAACGCCGCTCAAACGATAAAATCCTGCTTCCAATGGCCCCACGATGCGCTTAAGAAGTAACGGGCGATTTTCATACACCGCCGCCATATAAACACCCAAAGGCTTAGCCAACAGCAACAGAACGACAAAATATAAAGTGATTTGCGACAAGCCGTTTGCAGTCATCAGAATTTCTCCGGGTAAAATAACGCCACCAGCAGATAAATGAATAATGCGAATGCGAGCAAGCCGCTCAAGCCGTAGATAATGCTCATGGTTACCTCTTTTTATGGATGTTCCGAGTGGTTAATGTAACGTTGTTGTTATAAAAAAACTGTAAAAATCGCGGTCTCTCTTTACAGCGCCCAGATCATCAAATTCGGTTGTTGTGTAGCATTTGCTTTGAAATTGGTTATGCCCCTGCTTTGACGGGGGAGCTTCTGAGCGTGCAACGGGCTCATCACGAACGAACACTAACTAAGCTGGCGAGTCTCCTTCGGCTACGCTCAGGAATCTGGTCAAACAAAATCGTAGCGCCATGAAGTATTGCCTGTTTGCGAACGATGATAAATCCGTACAAACACCAGTTTTTTAATGGTCTGCAGGGAAATCGTCGGCGATGTGAAGCAGCGATAAATTTTTCCGGCATCCGCATCAACACACCTGAATCTGTTGCTGTTGTGCGAACAGGTTATGGTTCTGTCGCAAATAGTGCCTCACTTATTTGCGGACAAAGTCATCCTGCTAAAGCCATCGATGGCTTATAGGGCGGGGGGAGGGGAACTTTCCACGGTCATGACCGCTAACAACGTTCCAGAGAGACGCAACACTCAATACTGGCCGCCGGCTGGCGGTTAATCGGAAGGGGCTTTATGATTGTCTAACGACATCGTGTGTGCATCTTAACTACAGCCAACCAGCCCTTTTCAGGCGCAAATACAGCAGCAGACTGCACAACGCCACGCCGCCAATCACCACCGGATAGCTGTATTCCCAATCCAGCTCCGGCATGTGCCTGAAATTCATGCCGTACCAGCTGAAGACCATGGTCGGTATCGCCAGGATCGCCCCCCAACCGGCCAAGCCTTTGACGACTTCGTTCTGCCGCACCGTTTCAAAAGTCAGATGCACCTGCATCGCCGCCACCAACATCTCCCGCATGCCATGAATCGCCTGATCGATGCGTTTGATGTGATCGGCAATATCGCGAAAATACACCCCCACATCCTTGGAAATAACCCCGCCATGAAAACGCATCAGCTCGTTGCAAATATCGATGACCGGGTTAATGGCGCTTTCCAGCTGCAACAACTCGCGCTTTAGTTCGTAAAGACCTTCGATGGTCTGCCGACTGGGCCGGTATTCAAATATCGCCGACTCCAGCACATCGAACCGCTCCTGCAAGCCGTCGATAACCGGCACATAGTTATCGACGATAAAATCCATGATCGAATACAACGCAAATCCTGGCCCTTTGGCCAGTTGCTCCGGCATGGCCTCGCAACGCTCCCTGACTTTGCTGTGGCTGCGTGAAGCGCCGTGCCTGACCGTCACCAGAAAACGCGGCCCGAGGAAAATATGGGTTTCACCAAACTCGACCTGATCTTCGGCAAGATGGGCGGTGTGCAACACCATGAACAGCGATTCGCCGTATTCCTCGATTTTCGGACGCTGATGCGCCGCACAGGCATCTTCGATAGCCAAGTCATGCAGCCCGAATTCCTCCTGGATTTTGGCTAGCAACGCGGCATTTGCCTCATGCAAACCCAGCCAGACAAAGGTATGTTCCCGTTTCAGTACATCGCTGATGTCTTCGATGGTCACATCGCCGATGCTGACGCCGTTTTGATAAGCCACGCATTTCATGACCATGCTGTTGTCAATTTGCCCAGTCAAAAGCTTCTCCCGTTATTTGGCAATGGTAATGATCGGCGCGCCTTGCTGCGCCAGATCGGTCATGGTCATTTGAAAAATCTGGCATAACAGCCGAAAGCCTTCGCGATTCCATTGATAGCCGGTTTCAGCTTTAAGCGCGTAGTGCCAGTCGCCAAACTGCACACTGGTATCGGCAGCCGCCGATTCGTCATCGCTAACCAGCAATGCCATGGTATTCACCGGATTCTCACTAACGTTAGGCGTTTGCGGATGTTTGGCAACAGTATACTCCGGGTCGTCACCAATGGACTGACCGATAAAATTCAGCACATTATGAAAGCTGCGCAAGCGAAAGACCCCGTGTATCGGCCATTCGCCGCCCGGATAACCGGGCCGGATATCGACACTGACATCATTAACTGCGCCTTTATCGGCTTCTTCATTCAAACGAATGCGCTCCTCGTTGCTTAGCATCGTCGGATCGTAATTGGTCAACAGGATATGCCCGGTCACCCGCTTGCTCAATGTGACTTCCTTACGCTCGGCCTGATATTCGACCTTGAATTCTTTTTGCAGAGCGGCCACTTGTTCCGCCGTCAACGATCCGGCCGGCAAGGTCCAATGCTGCTCAAACATCAACGGTTCGACAAACAACTTGTGTCTATCCTGGATCGACGACAAATGCAGCACGGCTTGCCGAAACAACCGGTAGCCTTCGGCATCGCCGGGTTTGTTCAGATAAATGCCGCTCCGGCCGTTGTCGTAAATCCGTAATTCACCAGCCAGCAGGCGCAGAATCAAGTCCACATCAGCGCCTTGCCGCAACAGCATGGTCAGTTTGTTTTCTTGAAATGGCGTCAGCAAACGGCGGGTAAACTCCTCGCCTTCAATCGGCACGATGCTGATGGTCGGGTTCTCGGAAATCGTACCGCCAAACACCGGCGTCAATAACGAGCCGGTTTCACCGGTAAACGCAGGTGTCGCCCCGGCATTAAATTGAAAATTAAAAGTCGCGGCAATATTGGAAACGCCGGTGAAATGCATGGGTTGATGCTGATGGGAACGGGCAATATTTAAAAGCAGCTGCTTGGACAGAATATCCGCAGTTGCCTTGTCATACTCGATTACCGCATGATCCAGCGCCATCGGTGAAAAGCAACCTTGCAGGCCGCAAAAAGTCAGTATCGTCAGCCATCTTGCAGTGGCCTTGGTTAATACTACCGACGGGTAGAGATTGAAGATCATGTCGTCCCTTTGAATTTGGCAAATTTGTAATTCCATCAATTGTAATATCAAATCACTCGTTAGGCATCAGCCACGAATGGAGTTCCTGTGACTCAACACTGCCAAACCATCAGAATACATCATCGATCAGCTTCTGCTCACGGATGATTTTACCGGTTTTCAAGTCGCACAGCGCAAACCACTCCGAACCGCCACGCGCCTGTATCTCAAGCCGCACCCAAAAACCGCCGTGCCGATGTAATATTTGTTGTTTCTCAATGATGCCGGGATGCCGAAGCAGCCCTTCCCGTTGGCAGGATTCGATATAAACCTTGCTGTGAGGCAGCGTATAACGATCGGTCATGTTCGCATTGGTGCTGGCGATCTCGCTATCGGCCGTCAATCCCGATAGCGTATCCACTGCATGAAAGGTGTTTGAAAATGCAGCCTGCGTCATAAGGCTCGACACCAGGATCATAAAAAATTTAATGAGCTTGTTATTCATAAAAAGCGCCTCGTAAAAACTTGCAGGGAAAACGCTTGAATTATTCCCTACCCCCATCGCCGCTGTATTGATTCCCAAAACAGCCGTTCCTGTAAAAACCGGTCATCAAGCAATTAACTGTATGTTAATAAAAATTGCCTTAAGAAAGCTGTAAAAATCAAGCTCAGTTTTATAAAGAAAATATAAATTTTGGGGATCAAAACGCGTTATCG
>Ga0160177_102321_pt1 | contig 24063 bp, 22 predicted proteins | sample met4stb_FD_108563 | JGI IMG/M metagenome (GOLD analysis project Ga0160177, IMG submission 108563) | Synthetic bacterial communities of pure cultures from sediment of Lake Washington, USA, under low oxygen conditions - MT... | ecosystem: Engineered > Modeled > Simulated communities (microbial... >...
AAAAAACTGCCGATATTGAGCGAAAAGCCAGACTCTTCGTGCTGCTCTCCGATCCGGCCGTACGTCAGCCTTACGAACAACAGTCGTATGAAAGTACCCGGGCCTCATTCAAACAAGCCTTGAGCGCGCTACTAAAACTGCATGTCGATAACAAAATCGCCCTGTTGGTCAACGAATTATCGGAAAAGGAAAACCTGATTTATCAACAAATCATTGGTTCGGCGAGCGAGAATAATCTCAAATTACCGGTCGATGAGGCGTTCCAGGGACTGCGAGAGTCCTCCGCCAGCCTTTCGCGCGAATTCGAGAGCTACGTTGATCATGAATTCAACGAATTGCGCCAGCAATCGGAATCCCTTGAACAAGGGCTGTTAATCAAGGGCGCGGTTCTGTTGGCCGTCTCGTTTATCTTCATCGCAATACTGCTGGCGGTAGTTTCGCAGTCAATGCGGCAACTGAATACCTGCATTCGCCGTCTGGGTTCGAGGGAACTCGAAGAGCCGATTGACATTACCGGCCCTTCGGATTTGCGCTATCTGGGCAATCGTCTCGAATGGCTGCGAACCCACTTGATGGAACTGGAAGCTTCGAAACAGCAGTTCATGCACAACGTCGCCCGCGAGATCGACCTGCCGTTGGAGAGTATCCGCGAAGGCGCGGAACTGCTTGCGAACGAGGCGGCTGAGGAATCGAGCAATGTACGACAGGACATCGCACGACTTCTGTGCAACAATGTCGACAAGCTGAAAACCGTGTCCGATGAATTGGTTCGTTATAGTCAGATCAACGCGCAGCCGGAAACGAGCCGCAAGCAAACCGTCAATATGAACGGCCTGCTTGAGTCGGTCATCAATGATTTTCAACCCCGTCTACAGGCCAAATCGATCAGCTTGAAAAAGCTGGTCCGGCCGGTCGAGATTTCCGGAATCCACGATCAGTTGCGAAGCATTATCGAGCAGTTAATGTCGAATGCGGTGAAATATTCGCCGACGGGCGGCGAAATACGCATCATGCTTCGCGATTCGGGCGCGCAACTGGAATTGGAAGTCGAAGATGAGGGACCGGGTATCGATCCCAATGAGCGTTCGCATGTATTCGAGCCTTTTTTTCCGCGGCAACAAGACCGCCCAGCCCGAAGATAATATCGAAGGCCCCGGATTGGGGCTTGCCATTGTCAGGGAATACGTCACCAATCATCAGGGCAAAGTCGATATTATCGACGCAAGACAAGATCAACATGGGGCCCGCATCCGCGTTCAAATACCGCTAACCGGAAAGGCCTAACAAATACGGAACAAAACTATCTATGCTGTCATTACTTTCTATTCGAAACACAGGCTTAGCGCTAAGCCTTTTACTGCTGGCCGGATGCGCCGATTTCAATGCCGGTTATAACGGCTATCCAAACCAGTATAACGACCCTTATGCGCAGTCGGATTTTGACGAACTGCTGGCTTTCGGAGCCAACATGGCCAAAATATCGCCCTCGTCACGCGCCGAGGTGTGTCGCACCTTGCTAAAACGCCAAAAAAAACCCTCCCGGAGCAGGAATACACTTGCACCTGATGGTAGGTCGCTTGCTTTCCGATACCTGTGGTGAAATCCCCAGAATTCTGGACGGGATAAACGCTATCCCACCCGGAAGCCTGCCCGATGAACGGATGCAGCGACTTGTCGCTATTCATACCGAAGCCTTAAAACGTTTACAAAATGTGTCGAGAAAACCCGCTACGCTGGAACATAAACAAAAAACAGTCCAATCGGTGCCGGAGTCGAAGGATACACCCGAATCGAAGAAGGATGAAAACCGCCTACTGCGCGAAAAACTGGAAGCCATCAGATCCATGGAGAAACACCTGGACGAAAGCGGCGACGCACACTAGAACTCATGTTTCGTTTCCGCCTGGCTGTTGCTATCGTTGTTTCGTTCTGTTTTGTCTTGTTATTAGGATTCGCACTGTATTGGGGGTCGAACCAGGTTGCCCGGCATTTTCAGCGCAGCCAGATGGCCTATGAGGCTTTCGATCGTTATGAACGATTGTCCCAGGAGGCTTATCGGCACTTCAAACAGCGGATGGATAGACTGATAACGGCCAGCCCGGCGGCGGAAGCCGGTGTGGAATCATCCAAACATCGTCTCTACGAAGCGATGCAGGAGCTTAGAAATACCGCAGTAAAAACACCGATTGCAGAGAGTCATACTGAAGATTGGCAGGATAAACCCGCCGAACTGGAAAGAGTTGCCCATTTCACCGCCTTCCTCGATTCCAGCGAATATCGATTCGACGAAGTCGAGCGCTTGCGTCAGCAGGGGAAGAATGAAATGGCGGTGCAAGCGCTGTCGAAATTCTCGGAAGAAGAAATCGACGGCAAATTCCAGCCGCTGATCGATACCGCCATCAACGCCGAACGGGAAAAGGCCGGACAGGCCAAGCAAGAACTGGAGGATTTGGTAGCTCAATCGCGTTGGATCGCCATCCTGGCATCATTGACTGCGGCGATATTCAGCCTCACGTCCGGGGCATTACTGCTTCGCGGCGTCAGGAAACCTATCGAAGCGCTGATGAAGGGCACCGACGAGATAGCCTCCGGTAATTTGGATTATCGTATTTCTCTGGATACCCGCGATGAATTCGCCTATCTTGCCAGCCACTTCAATCAAATGGCGCAGGAACTGGGACTTCAGCAAAATAAACTGCGCGAAGGACGCGTCGTGCTGGAGAAAAGAGTGGCCGAACGTACTTTCGAACTTCATCAGTTAAATGAAGAATTAAAACGCATGGACAACGAGCGCCGAGAGTTTTTAGCCGACATCAGCCATGAACTGCGCACCCCAATTACCGTCATTCGCGGGGAAGCGGAAGTTACTCTGCGGGGCCAGGATCGCGAAGCCGAAGAGTATAAGGATGCTTTACACCGCATCGTCGAACTGGCGATGCAATTGGGAAAATACGTCAACGATCTGTTGTTTCTGGCCCGAACCGAAACCGCCAATCTCCAATTTGAATGGGATAGCGTGGACCTGGCCGAACTGGTGGCCGGAGCCGTCGAGAATTTTCAAGTGATGGCCGAGGAAAACGCGATTTCGGTTTCCCTGGATGCGCCGACCGAACCGGTGTGGGTGCGCGGCGACAAACAGCGGCTTCGACAGGTGCTGTTTATTCTTGGCGACAATGCCTGCCGATATTCGACCCCTGGAGGACGCATCGCGGTCGCCTTACGGGTGGACGGGGAAATGGCAAGTTTCAGCCTCACAGACCAGGGCATAGGCATACCGGCACAGGATTTGGAGCGTATTTTCGACCGCCATTTCCGCAGCCGGAACGCCCTGGCGTCACGGGACGATGGAAAGGGGCTGGGCTTACCGATGGCCAAGTCGATCCTGAAAGCACACGGCGGAAGCATCAAAGTAACCAGCATTGAAAATTCAGGCTCGACGTTCACAGTAACGCTCCCGCTGATTTCGATAGAACAGGATAGCAAGCAGATAAATGAAAAATAACTTAACTACACTAATCTAATGGATACCGGTTACATGCGAGTTCTGCTAGTGGAAGACGATGAGCGGATTGTCGATTTTGTTCAACGAGGCCTGAAGGCCGAAGGCTATGCCGTGGAGGTGGCCCGTAACGGGCTGGATGCGATAGCGCTGGGTAGCGCGGGCAAGTTTCAAGCCATTATTCTGGATCTGGGCTTGCCTGATCTCAATGGCCGACAGGTTTGCGAGCGCTTGCGCAACGCCGGCGTTGGCACCCCGATTCTAATGTTGACGGCCAGGGACACCGTGCAGGATAAGGTGACCGGCTTACGCTCAGGCGCCGATGATTATATGACCAAGCCTTTCGCGTTTGAAGAACTGCTTGCTCGAATCGAGGCGCTGATGCGTCGTCGTAGCGGCGAGATCAAATTGGAAACCAAAGAACTGCAGGTAGCCGACCTCCTGTTGAATGGAGAAACCCATGAAGTAAGACGTGGGGAAACGCTAATCGAGCTAACGCCGAAGGAATTTGCCTTGCTGGAATGCTTTATGCGCATGCCCGGCAAGGTGTTGAGCCGCACCCGGATCCTGGAGCAGGTATGGGGCTACAGCGCCGACCCATTGACCAATGTGGTGGATGTCTATATTCGCCAGTTGAGACGAAAAATCGATGACGATTATGAGCTAAAACTGCTCAAGACTGTCCGAGGATTCGGCTACAAATTGGATGTCTCCTGAAAAGCCGTGGAGCAACCGGCTCTAAACCCTAAAAAACGCGCTTTTTAATAGCTGTCATTTTGGCGTGCATCAGGTGCTACGCTACACATCCATTGAGTTATATGCGGCGCAGAACATTGGGTCGGGCATCAAACGGCTTTTCTGCACCGTTAGGACTTGGAAAAATTAATCCATTGCATTCCGGCTTTGTCCGCCGGAAGCATAAACCAGGGTTGCTGCGGACCGCAGCAAGGCGGCTCGGCTGTCGATTTCGGTATAACGGGCGCGCGCCAAATCCTTTTGCGCGGAAAGCAGCTCTATCACCGTGGAAAAGCCGTGGGTATAAGATTCTTGTGTGGCCGCATAGGATTCTTCGGCAGCTTTCAACAAGGCTAACGCAAACTCGCGTTTTTCCAATGCGGTTTTGGTATCGGCATAGGCTTTCCAGATATCGCGCATAATTTCCAGACGCAAGGCCTCAAGTTGGGCCTTGGAAGCCTCTTTCCTGGCCTCTGCTTCATGCACGGCATTGCTGCGCTCAAAGCCATCGAACAAGGTCCATTCCACGCTCAGCATCGCTGTACCGACCAGGTTACTTGCCGAATAACTCTCATTACCGGGTGGATGGGTATGCACATTTCTCCAGGCTTGATTGCCGAGACTGCCTCCCAGGGAAAACTTGGGCCAGAATTCGGCCCTGGCCTTCTTCACTTCGGCTTCGCGCGCACGTAGTTCGGCAAGGCGCGCCATCAGATCGGGGCGTTGCTCCAATGCCTGATCGACAATTTTTTCGACCGACTGTACCAGTCCTGCCGGTAAAGGCAGCTTGCTCAAGTCTATCAGTTGCAACGAATAAGAAGGCGAAATACCCAAGCTCGAAGTCAAATCGGCATGTGTCTGAATCACCGAGCTGCGTGTGTCTTGCAGGTCATAACTGGCTTTCGCCTGCTCCTGAATCGCCAGCAATAAATCGGGGCGTGTCGCCAGACCTTTTTCGAGTTTCGCCTGAACCGAAGCGGAACCGGCCCTTGCGGCCTCAAATGTTTGCTCCGCCGCCGTTACCTTGGCCAGGGCGGCCTGATAGGCAAAAAAACCGGTTGCAACCCGATAGGCAATTTCCTGATGTTTGCGGTTGAAGGCAAAATTAGCGGCGCTCAAGCGCTGTGCGCCCGCATCGACCATGGCTTCCCTGCGTCCGAAATCGAACAATGTCCATGCCAAATTCAAACTGCCCAAAGAGGAGTAACCATGACTTACCAACGCGCCTCCGGGAATGGGAAAGCTATTTTTGAAATATTGCCCGAACGCCATAGCTGTCAGAGTCGGGTACCAGGCGCTGCGATTTATTTCGAGCCGAGCGGCGGCGGCTTTCGCCTCCTCCCAGCTAACTCTTGTTTCCGGGTTAGCATGCAAGGCCAGATCGACCAGCGCCGGCAGGTCGTAGGTTAGCTTGGTATCGATCGGGCTTTCTTCATGCGAACGGCTGGATAGCGGGGGCTGCTGCGTGCCGGTTATGGTCTTGGTCCGGTAATCATGCCAATCAACGGCATGGTCGGCCGGAGCCGCCGCATAGGGTTCGTCAAACTGCACCGCGCTCGGCGGCATGCAGGCTGTCAATGCCATCGCGGCCGGCACAATCACTCGGCTTATACCTCGCGGCAGATAGGACAACAATGTTAGCCAGTTATCGCACTTACTGCGCCGCAACTTTTGCAAATTTAAACCACCTTATTCAAACGTCAATTGAGTTGCAGAATGTCCCTATTTTCGGAAACTTGAATGAGTTAGTTGACAATAGGGGCTTCAAATACCAGAATCCTGATCAGCTACACTTTAATTAATGCCTTTAATTTTTACAACTTAAAGATTTATTAATGACCTGCTCAATCTTAAAAAAACGCCGCCAAAAATAAATCCAATGGTCATACGAAAATTATTTAAGTTCAGTTTCTCCGCTCAGGCGCAAATCATGACCTTCATAACGAGATTACGAAAAACGGCTTTCCCGGTTATTTTTGCGTTTTTTCTGACGGCTTGCGACCCGATGCTGAGTATTCAGGGTTCGTTCTGGCCTGCCTGGATTATCTGCATCCTTGCCGGACTGATGGCGAGCATGGTACTGATGTGGCAATTGGTGCGACACCGGCTGGCGCCGTATCTGGGGCCGCCGCTGTTGATTGTGCCGAGCCTGTGGGCGTTATGCACTTTTGTTATCTGGTTGTTATTTTACTCGACGTAAACACGGGTGCCGTCCATCATGGAAAACAGTCAAACTGATAATCACGCTATAAATTTTAAACGCCGCCTGATGCTGGGACGCATCATCGGAACGTTAATCGTGCTGGGCGCACTCGTGACCGGGGCGCTGGTCTGGCACATCAACTATCGGCATCCCCGCACCAACGATGCGATGGTGCGGGCCAACATCGTCGGCATCGCGCCCGAAGTGAGCGGCCGTATCGTGGAATTGCACGTTGAAGACAATCAGTACGTCAAGCAGGGCGATCTGCTGTATGTGATCGATCCCCGTCCCTATCAGGCCAAACTGGCCCAGGCCAGGGCGGAATTGCTGGTGGCCGAAAAAGAGGTGGATTCACGGCGCGCCTCCAGCGGCTCCGCCGAGCTGGCCATCGAACGGCTGGCACACCAACGCGCAGCCGCCGAGGCTGAAGTCAGCAGGATTGAGGCCGAGGATGAATATCTGCATAGCTATCTGGAACGCCTTGAGCCCTTGGCGGAGAAACAATACGTAACGGCAGACCAGCTCAAGCAGGCCCGATCCAAATACGCCGCGTCGCGCGCTGAACTGGCGGACGCCCGGGCCAAGGAGCTTTCGGCCCGGAGCGCGATAGACGAAGCCAAAAGCGATAGCCGCCGCGCCGTATCGTTGATCGCCCAGATCGGCAACGTCAATGCCCGCATCGAAGCGGCCAAAGCGGTCGTTGCCGCCGCCGAACTGGACGTCGAATATTGTTCGGTGCGCGCACCTTTCGATGCCTACGTCACCAACCTCAACACACGCGAAGGCGAATACGCCAAGACCGGAACGCAAATGTTCGCCCTGGTCGATGACCGCCACTGGTATGCCATCGCCAACTTCAAAGAAACTTATCTACAGTCCATCCGCCCAGGTCAGGAAGCCGACGTATTCCTCATCGGTTATCCGGGAAAACGCTACCGGGGGGTGGTGACCGGTATCGGTTGGGCCAATTATCCCGACAATATCAAGCAACAAGGGGTTCTGCCGGAGGTTCAGCGCACCCTGAACTGGGTCATTCTGGCATCCCGCTTCCCGGTGCGGATCGAGATACACGAACGCGACCCCGAACACCCGTTGCGCATGGGCATGACCGCCTTTGTCACCGTTCTGGATCGTCCCGCCGAAATTCCGGAGCTTTCGCCTGCCACTGAGGAAGGAGAAAGCAAAGCCCGGATTCCGCAATGAACCACGGCGACGCGCAGCACGCTTCCGCTCTGAACAAAAAGCGAAGCAGACTTTGGTTCGGGACCGGCCTGACGCAATTCCTTAAAGTTGAACTCAAAGACTTTCCAGAGCGGCGCGTAGCTGCATTCCGCCTGTTCATCGTTGCGATGACCATTGCCCTGGTCAGCCAAACCCTGCACGTGCCGCCATTGGGAGCGATCGCACTGCTGATATGCTTGAGTTACGACGCGTATGCGAATGCCGGTCAATCGTTGGCGTTCGGACTGCGCCAGCTGGGGTATATCATCGTCACCACCTTGGTGTCGGTGTTTACGCTTATGTTTGCCGGCAATGATGCCTGGCTGTTGCTCCCCCTGTCTTTCATCATACTGGCTGTAGCCCTGTTTCATGCCCGCCTGATCGCCTGGCCTACCGGGATCGCCCTCTGGTATTCGGTGGCGGTGCTGTATAGCCCAAGCACTCCCGCTCAAGGCATCTACAACGCCTTGTGGAATATCCCGATTATCGGCGTACTGGCGATTGGATCCTGGACGGTGGTACACCTGACCATCAAGCCGCAAGACCCGCTCAAACAACTGAAGACGAGTATCGCCGAACAACTGGCGGCAGTGGAATACATTTTCAGTGTGCGCTTGGCCGACAGCGGCGTGAATATCCATAAGCGGGTCATCTCAAAATTTTCCAGCGCCGGCAGCTTCGGCAAAATACTGGGGCTGCTGTCCAACGCGGAACTGATACATCCCTCGATGCATGGACGGCATGATACTTATCTTGCCCTGCTGCTTGAAATCGACGGTTTACGGCAGATGGCCATCTGGCTGGATCAGGTATTGACGGCAGAGTATCGCGCTCAACCGATGAATCAGGAAAAATTAAATGTCTACCTGGCTCTGCAAAGCGCCTGTGCAACATTGCGGCAAGGCGTGGAAGAATCGCGCGATGTTTCCGGACCAATAGAGACACTGCTGACCGATGAAGTGCTGCGCAGTTATTCGCAAACCAACCCTTCGCTGTTAACCGCCATTTGGCGTGCGCTGCAACGTACCGCCGGTTTGATGCATAACTTGCATGAGCCGATAGCAGCGCCTGAAATTAAAACCCTAGAGGCCGAAACCGACAGTAATGAAGCAGATGACTGGTTACCAGTCTGGTTTGGCTATGATTTCTGGGCGACGCATGCCGACAGCCTGCAATTCGGGATTAAATTTTCTCTGGGCGCCATACTCTGCACGCTGATCGTTGAAAGCCTGGGCTGGCCGGACATCAACACCGCCATCCCCACCTGCCTGGTCGCGGCACAAACCAGTCTCGGCGCCGACTACCGGCTATCGATATTGCGGGTGTCGGGCGCCATCCTGGGCGGACTCTGCGCCTACTTTTATGTGCTGATGTTCCAGTCCCAGCTCGACACTATCGCCGGCTTTGCGCTTGCAACGGCTCCGGTGTGGGCCATTGCGGCCTGGATTTCCTCCGGCAGTGAACGTATCGCTTACATGGGCAGGCAACTCGGGTTTTCGTTCGCGATGTTCGTTTTGCATGATTTCGGCCCGGTCACCGATCTGTATCTGCCGCGTGACCGGGTTATCGGTATTTTGCTGGGCATCATCGTGATGGGAATACTCGACTATGCGTTATGGCCTCGGCGTTCGATTGTACTTGCCCGTCACCATACCACGGCGGCATTGCACACACTCGCCAAGTTCACAACCCGGTTGCCGGACCTGAGCCTGATGCTTAAATCTACTTTGCCATTGCGCTTGTCGGCTGAAAAAGATCTGGCCGCTGCACAGGATTTGGTGATTCATGCGGTACTGGAGCCGGATGCAAGATTGACCTACAAAGTCAACGAAAGAACGGCGCTGCGTACAGTCATTGAAGCCGCAGGCAACTTGTCCGGCTTGCTACAGATTAGGCGGCGCTATCGCTTGCTAAGCGGCCAACAATTCAGCAGCTTTCCCGATGAACTGCAAGAACATAGCCGATCTTTCGATGCCGCGCTGACAAGCGCTCTGGAGAATGCGGCGCTAGTGCTGCAAGGCCAGCAACAGGAGACCCGGACTGAGGCTGCCGACATCCACGCGCTACTGAAACAAAGCTACACCGAACATCACCGTATCGACAGCTTGCCGGCCGACCTGGCAATGGAATGGGAACTGCGATTCATGCTGGATCAGCAAATCATGGAACTGGTAGAACAAATCCAAAAAAGAGCCGTGGACTCTGCCTCATATCGTCTGAAAGCCGGTTCGACTATTGATGAGTAACACTTCAGGTCGTTCACAAAAGACCGGTAAATAACGGCGCGACAAGATCATTAATTACGTCCATGAGTGCCCTAACAAGGTTGACGATTGATTTTGCCTCGCGGCTGACTTGGCGTGCCTTGGTAACACCGACCGCATGAGCGGGCCCTATTCGATTTCCTGGAGAAGTTCAAAACTTTGTTCTCTAAAGCCCCAGCAGGCCTGTTGCCTGGATCAGGACAAGTCAAAATACACGAACAAAATCTTCAAAGATTTACTCTATCTTAAAAAAATACTCCGATCCAACCGATTCCCTGATAATCTCCGCCAGACGCCTTACTCCGGGACCTGCAAAGTCAGGATTGGCTAGAATCAGATAGAGCGACGCCTCGCGCGTACCGCCTTCCCGTAAAGGTAGCGGTCGAAGCGTCCCGGCCCGCAGCTCTTCGCGGATGTGCTCATCCGGCAGCCAGGCAAATCCATATCCCATACAGACTGCCTGGATTGATGTAGCGACCTGACTCACCGTCCAACGCTGATCCACTTCAACTGTCGCTGTGCGTCGGTCACGATTGGCGCCCGAATCACGCACCACCACATGGCGATATGCGCGCAGATCCCGATAGGTCAGTTCCCGGTCATAATGATGTAAAGGGTGATCGGCATGAGCCACAGCACGCAACCGTATTCGCATCAAGGGATCGCCCAGAAACCCTGGCGGCAACTGGGGAGAAATCACCAAGTCTGCCTCCCCCTTTAGCAGTGCATCCGAAGTTCCGCCGAGTACCGATTCAATCAATTCGAGCCGCGTACCGGGGCTTTCCTGCCCAAAACGATTCAGGCAAGCTAATAACAGTCGAGAGGGAAAGAGAATTTCAGCGGCGATACGTATTTCCGCCTCCCAGCCGGCCGACAGCGCGTGGGCGGCTTGCTCCAGATCGTTGGCTTCGTCCACTAACGCCAGCGCACGTCGATAGAGCATCTGCCCGGTCGGCGTGAGGATCGCCTTACGTCCTTGAATCTCGAATGCTTTCACACCCAGTAAGGACTCTATTTTTTGTACCGCATAGGTGACGGCAGATTGGCTCTTGTGCAGTGATTCCGAAGCCTGGGCATAACCGCCCGCGTCTACAACTGCGATCAACGAGCGCCATTGCTCAAGGGTAATGTGGGGCGACATCGAAACCTATCTGATTTTTAGATCATTAATAGCGAATTATTATACTTTTTTATCACTTCAACAAGAAGTCTAATAGCTTCACTTTCAATGATTAGAGAAATACCATGACAACCCTATTACAACTTAACTCGAGCATTTTCTCTTCCGGTGGCCAGTCCACCCAGCTCGCCGACCAGTTCGTCGCCGCCTGGCAAGCGAATGAACCGGATGCCCAAGTGACCGTCCGCGACCTTGCACATGACGCCATACCTCACCTGGATGCCCAGCGGGTTTTGGCTTTCTTTGCACAGCCCGAAACGCGAACACCGGAACAGCAAGCCTATGTCGCCGAATCGGATGCGCTGATCGAAGAGATCAAACAAGCGCAGATTATTGTCATCGGCTTGCCTATGTATAACTTCGGCATCCCTTCGACGTTAAAGGCCTACTTTGACCAAATTGCCCGCGCCGGGGTAACCTTCCGTTATACCGAAAATGGACCGGAGGGCTTGCTAACCGGCAAGAAAGTCTATGTCTTCGCAGCACGGGGCGGAATCTACGCGGGTACGCCACTGGACAGCCAGACAAACTATGTGCGCGATTTTTTAGGCTTTCTCGGCATGGACAATACCGAATTCGTTTATGCCGAAGGACTCAATATGGGCGAAACGGCTAAGGAAGCGGCACTGGCCGGAGCCAAACTACGGCTCACCGCATTGGCGGCATGAGCGGCGGGCGACGCGTAGATCCGGTCCGGCTTTAGCGCTGTTGCCAAAGAAATCCGGATCAGGATTCACTTTTTCGCTAGTCAAAACATATTATTATCTTTTTTATCACTACCTTTATAAGGAGCAACACCATGAAACGCATTACCCTTTTAATCCTGGCTGCAGCTATTTCAACGCCAGCCCTAGCCGCACCGGAAACGTATGTCATCGACAACACCCATACCTATCCACGTTTTTCCTACAGCCACTTTGGCTTCTCGACGCAGTTAAGCCGCTTCGACAAAACCTCCGGCAACATCGTTATCGATCGCGAGGCGAAAACAGGCTCGGTCAATGTCGTCATTGCCACCACTTCAGTTGATACCGGCTATCCCTTATTCAATGAACACATTCAGGGTGTAGATTTTCTCGACACCGCCAAGTATCCCACCGCTACTTTCGCCTCCAACAAGGTCAACTTCGATGGCGAAAAGATCGTTTCAGTCGATGGCACCCTGACGCTTAAAGGTATCAGCAAGCCGGTCACGCTCGATGTGACATCGTTTCAGTGCATGCCGCACCCAATGCTGAAAAAGGACGCTTGCGGTGCGAACGCAACCGCAGTCGTTAAGCGTACAGACTTCAATATGGGAAAGTACGCGCCTAACGTCAGTGACGAGGTTACCCTTACCATTGCCGTTGAAGCCGTCAAGGAATAATCCTTTGGTTAAAGCCATATCAGAATAGAAATAAACAACGGTAACAGGAATTACTGTTATCGTTATCAAGGAGTACGACTCGCCCACTCGCGCGTTGTAACGATTCATCGCCGACTTTCCAGACCGCCCTCATCGTGGATTTGAGACGCTTGCCTGCATATAGGTTACACAAGTATCATCCGGGTAACCCAAGGCGATCACAGTAATACGCACATTGGCCAAGCAATCATGAACAGCGAATCAAATATTTTACCCGGTTCTGTTGTGTACCTTTCTCATGGAGGAGGCCCTTTACCCTTGCTTGGAGATAAAGGCCACCAGAACATGGTCCATATTATTAGGGAGGTTGCGCAAACGCTTGCAAAGCCCAGCGCTATTTTAGTCATTAGCGCGCATTGGGAAGAGGGAAAGCCAACCATTACCAGCGGGGCATCTCCTGCATTGATATATGATTATTGTGGATTTCCCAAAGAATCCTATGAAATCGAGTATCCTGCACCGGGCTCGCCTGAGCTGGCGAATACGATTTTTAATCTCTTGGGAAGAGCGGGTATTGAAGCAAAACTCGACGACCAGCGCGGTTTTGATCATGGCTTGTTTGTGCCGTTAAAGCTTATGTATCCGGAGGCAAACATTCCCTGTGTTCAATTATCCCTGGTAAACAGTTTGCAGCCCGAAGAGCATATCCGGATTGGCAAGGCCTTAGCTGATTTGAGAAAAAATAACGTTCTTGTTATTGGTTCCGGGTTTTCATTCCATAATCTCAAAGAATTTTTTGTGCCGTCGACAAAAGCAGCCCGAGCCATGAATGAGTCCTTCGAGCAATGGCTTATTGATACCTGTTCTAATAGCCGGTTGACTGAAGAGCAGCGGGAGCAAAGGTTGAAAAACTGGGATAGCGCCCCTGCTGCAAGATTCTGTCATCCAAGAGCAGAGCACTTATTGCCCTTACACGTTTGCTATGGCGTCGCCGGTACTGCGGCAAAAAGAGTATTCGAATTTGAAATAATGGGAAAAATGGCGAGTGCTTATCTTTGGTAAAACGATTTTATTCGAAACAAAACATGCAAAATCATTGGGGGGAAATCCGCCAAATCGCTGTACATTTTATAAGTAATCGAAAAGCTGGAATTTTCCATAATCAGGATTGCTGTCCGCAAAGAAGACGGTACACTTAGCGTCTATTTTGACTCAATTGCCCTATTCAGGCAGGCCGCTATTAATCATCGGACATTCATGCAATTTTTTGTTAAACCCAATCCTTTTCTCAAGCTGCTATCTTTTCGCGTCCTAATCGTTCTCGCCTACCAAGTGATGGCGATCGTAGTGGGCTGGCACATTTACGAACTGACGCATGACACATTTGCGCTGGGTTTGATCGGACTGGCCGAGGTCATCCCCTACTTGTTGCGCGCTATTTGCAGGTTATGCGATAGATCACTACTCTCGCCGCCTGTTCGGCGTGCTCGCCTGCCTGATGCTATTTCTCACCGCGCTGACGCTGACAGCCGTATCGGCAGGTTGGATAGGCGGCAATCCTTCGTGGTGGATCTACGGCTCTATCGCTTTTACCGGGGTGGCTCGCGCGTTTATCGGCCCATCGTATAGCGCGATGTTTGCCCTGGTTTTGCGGCGTGACCAATATGCACGGGCTTCGGGAATCGGCAGTTCCGTGTTCCAGTTCGGACTCGTAGTCGGACCTGCGTTAGGCGGCATCCTGGTCGGATGGGCTGGCAAGACTGCCGCCTACGGCGTTGCCGCCGGTCTGTGTTTGGTTGCCGCAGTGGCCCTGCTGTCGCTACGCGTCGAGGAGCCTCCTCCGGCGGCAAGCGCGCCTATCTTCACCAGCATCGCTGAAGGACTGCGCTTCGTGTTCAGCAACCAGATCATCTTGGGTGCGCAGTCGCTGGATATGTTTGCCGTGCTGTTCGGGGGCGCGGTTTCCATGCTGCCTGCGTTCATTCACGATGTCTTTCATTACGGTCCTCAAGGACTGGGTATTCTTCGTGCCGCTCCGGCAATCGGCGCCGTGATGACAGGATTGTTGCTCGCCCGCCATCCGATCAACCTGTATGCCGGACGCTGGCTGCTGGCAGCCGTGGCGGGATTCGGATTCTGTATGATCGGCTTTGCCATATCAACAAACTTCTGGGTTGCCGGGCTGCTGTTGATACTCTCCGGTGTTTGCGACGGGGTATCTGTGGTCATGCGCACGACCATCCTGCAGCTGGCGACACCCGATGCCATGCGCGGCCGGGTTTCCGCTATCAACGGTATATTTATCGGCTCATCCAACGAGCTGGGAGCGTTTGAATCGGGTATTGCGGCGCGCTTGATGGGGCTGGTGCCATCGGTAGTTTTCGGTGGTGTGATGACGCTGACTGTCGTGGCTGCGACGGCAAAACTGGCACCGAAATTACGCCGACTGGAACTTCACCAGCTGCACTGATTCTTGTGTCCAGGCTGTCAATCCATTGCTGTACTGAAATGGTTTAATTAACTCCAGAATCCTGAATTACTATACTTAGTGCGGGAAGATAAAAGCCAATCATGATCGGTTAGGGAGAATATAGTCGCACGGAGTTTGACCACTCATGCCGCACTGGAATCGCTAGTTTCTTTAACGGTGTGGTCCAGAGAAAAACGGTTTTGTACATGTTTTGTCGAGACAGATAAACCTGCACCACCCGATCCGGGATAATCCCGGCCATGTCGAAGTCATGGGAGATAATACGAGCTCCCGGTTTCATTCTATCGAGTTGCGGGATTAATCGAACGTTCAACTCCGGCAAGAGGTAGATCGTAACCACATCCGCTTGGCTGAGATCGACTGTGAAAATGTCCCGCTGTTCAATTCGCGCCAAGTGCTCGACTTGATTGATTTTTAGGTTTTGCCTGGCTTCCGCCACCCGTTCCCGATCGATATCGAAACCGACCGCTCGGCAGCCGAATAGTTTCGCGGCAGTCACCACAATGCGGCCATCGCCACAGCCAAGATCGTAGAGAAGTTCACCCGGTTTCAAGCTTGCCAAGGCTAGCATTTCATCCACCGCTTCCTCGGGCGTAGGGATGAAAATGACATCGGGACGGCGAGGCGGTGGAGAAATCTCCTCTAGGCTGAAGCTATGGGCCTGGGCAGGCGGCGTGGCGGTGCCTGACGGATTCCCTGTGGTGGAAGTGGTTTGCCGATTTCCACCCCCTGTACTAACCGGCGCGGGTGCCTGAGTGTTCGCGCCGGTCTTTCCTCCGCGCTGGGTCGCAGATTGGTTAGCTGGCTGGGTGGATGGATTGGCACCGGTTGTTCTCTGCGGTGTTGTTTCGCTTTTCTTTTTTTCCTTATCTTTCTTATCGCGTTCTTCGGCATCTTTGCGCGCCTTCTCCGCCGCCTCGGGACTGCCCGGAGCGCCGGGAGCTGGAGCTGGAGCTGGCGGTGCGGCGGGTGGCGGAGCAAAGGATTTGTCCAGAGATTCCCGGCGCTTGGTTTCGCTCTCGGCGATGCGTTTTTCCCGTGCTGTGCGGGCTTCCGCATCGGCTTTGCGTTCTGCTTCCGGATTCAGCGTGTTGACCTTGATGCGATCCACCTGATCGCGCCCGGCCAGCCGGTCCAGAGGCAAATAATCGGTCTTGAACACCAATTCCACAGAGGAATCCAGGTTCAGATCGGTATTCATCTCCTCCGTAGTCTGGGTCTTCTGGGTGGAGACGTAACCGATGGTGTTGGTCATGCTGGCACTAGCCCCCCAAGGGCCGTACCCGAAACTGCCGGATGCCGACGTGGTGTTGCGGAGGTCAAACTGGCTTCCGGCATCTGCCTGGGCGGCGCTGCGCGTGTCAATATGGAAGCGCATGGACGCATGCAGCCGTCCGCTTTCAATGACGATGCGCTGCAAACCCAGCATGACCATGGTGGACAGCATCTGCTGGCGATTGCGGGCAAGGGAGCTGCGTGCCAGCGGCACCAGGTTTTCCGGATCCCCCGTAGTAGGTACGGAATCCTGCGGACCCAGCCCGAAGGCAAGGCGCAAAGCTGCTTCGCCGGGCATGGAAGCTCCCGGCCGCAGCCGCAGCCGGGTTTCCTCCTCGCGCGCCTCCTTTTCCTCCGGACTTAGAGGTTGTCCGGGTTCTCCCCAGGAGGAATCTTCCTCCCCTTCCACTACGAAAGAGCCGGGAAAGCGCTCCGCCAACCAGCTGCGCGCACCAGCCAAACCTACGTTGGCATCGGCAAAGCCTTCCGTGGAGGCGGCAACATTTTGGATAAGTTCCACGTAGGACTGCATCTGCTGCTGGTTGGTATCAACCATTGCCTTGAACACGCCATTGATGAGTTCGGTGACGAAACGGGGAAAGGAGACTGCGTTGAGAATCTGCCGGGTGGTGTCCGCGACGCGCTGCGCGGCGACACCACTGAACTCGCTACCGGCACTTTGGGCAACTGCCAGAGGCTGGTCGGACGGCAAGGCACCGGTTGCTGCCTCGGCTTCCGACGCGAAATCCAGCGCAGCGGCGCAGATCTTGACCAAACCTTGAGCCAACGCCAAACGATTATGCGGTTCCAGCGCAAGGAACCCCGGGCTAGCAATCAACAACTCCCGAATGGCGGTGCGTACACCATTGGGAGGTTGTTTTGTTCCGCTTCCCGAAGGCGTCATACTGGTCACCCCGCCAGCGCAGTCCAAGGAGAATTGGGCCGGATTGGTGTAGCAGGTGCTGCCGGTCCTACATCTTCACTGAGGGCGAGCGAAGCCTCCAGCCATTCCAAAGCTGCGACGATAACCGGATGGTCCAGCCCGACGATCGGTTTGTTGTTCGCATCGAGGATCGGCGCTGCATCGGCTAGCCACGCCAAGAGGGTCATTCCCGCCTGTCCCCGCTGCACGTGAAGCTCGTATCCACGCGTTGTCTCCTTGCTTTGCCGCTCGATGGCGGCTACCACCTCCCAGGGTGTCCTAGAATGAAATGCAGCCTTCACTGCAGAATGGCCGAGAATCTCCAGCGCCGCCCGTATGGCAGCCAAAACTTCCTGAGCCAGGAATACCGTGATGCCGCTAGATATGCGAACCAGATTGATGATCAGGCGTTGCGCCGCGCCGCGCACCCGCGCTTGCTGGGCCACTCCGCCCCAACTGGCGTTACTGGCCTGTTCGTCGAGTTTGTAAAGCGCTTCGCAAAGATCGAGCAGGCGGTCTTCGAATTCATTGTTGCGTGGATGTTCTGTGTGGTCAGGTCCCTCCACAACTCCAAACAAACCGGAAAAAAAACCGAGTCTTTCCTCCTCCGTAGCACGTTCGTTGCGGCTTTGCCAGAAGGCCTGTATCAGGGGGGCCGCCTCGCCTAGGTCGACGGGCAAGCTCCCACTACGCGCGAGCCGGGTCAGCGTCTCTACCGCCGGGATGACACCAGCAGCCTCCAGTTCAGAAGCGAGATAAAGCGTCGCAATAGCGCGAAGTTGCGCCTGATCCACGGCGCCGCTGGAAACCGGCGGTAGTTCGATGCCAAAGTCTTCCAGTGCCAGGGTCAGGGCCGCAGCGCTCCGAACGAGGGACTCCGCCCGCCGCAGGATCAGTTCCAGACCGACTTCCTGCCCGGTAGCCATGGAGCTACACCTTCGCTGCGGGCGGATTGGCCCGGTTAGGGTTGTACGGCGTGGAATTTCCCTGAATCACCGACATCATCTCTGGCGTCGCCATCTTTTCCAACGGCAGGTAATCGCTCTTGAAGTTGACCCGCACCTCGCCGGACAGCTTGGCCTTGACCTCGGCCTTGGATTCGCTGGTTTCGTCCACGGCCGAGCCCACCGTCGCGACGTGTTCCTGTTCGCCCTCGGCCGAGAACGACGCCGATCCGGGGGAATACCACGCACTGAAGCTGGTACTGGCGCTCTCCTTGTAACGCTGTGCTTCCTGGTCGTACATGGAGGCGGTGTATTTGCGTTTGGCCTTGTCCTCGGCGCGCATGTCAAAAACCACCTTGGCGTTGATGCTGCCATCGGTCACCACGATGCGGTTGATGCCCAGCATGACCATCGAGGCCAGCAGTTGCTGGCGGGACTTGGCCATGTGCAGCCGGGCCGCCGTAGTCAGCCGCAATTCGGCGTTGGCATCGGAGATGTCGGTGACCGGCGGGTTAAGGTTAAGGTCGCGGCTGATCTCGGCCAGACGTGCCTCCGGGTTTTCGCCGCGAGCGGTAAGTTGAGCCGTCGGCGCCGGCGCCTCGCCGTCCTCCGCGAAACTTCCGGCGCCCGCATTCACTTCCACGCCCAAGGCATCCGGATAACGCTCGGACAGCCAGTCGCGTCCGGCGCCCGCCGAAATATTGTCGGTCATGAACTGGTCCACCGTCTTCGCTACGTTGCCGATCAACTCGCCGTAGGCCCGCATCTGCTCGATGGAGGACTCGACGATGGCCTGGAAGACGTTTTTGATAAGACCGCCGACAAACTTGGGGAAATCCACTTTCTGAACCAGGGCGCCGAATTGCTCGACCCCCTCACGCACCGCGCCGGCCTTAAACTTTTCCCCGACCATGCCGGGGGATTTTGACAGACTGCGCTTGGTGTCTTCCACCGGATCGTCTTCCTGGGCCCGCGCCAGCGGAGTCTTCGCCTCCTGGGGGCTAAGCAAATCCACCAAGCCGCTAGGGTCGGAGATGTAAGACAACACCTTGACCATGTTGCTGGCGAGTTGGGTGCGCTCTTCGGGACTCATCTGCGAGAAAGACGGGATCGCCGTCAGGACTTCTCGCACCTGTGGTCGCACGGCCTCAAGGGTTCGACGTGTAGTCCAGGGAATTTGTGGGGGGGCTGTCATGACACCTTATCTCCTTGAAGTCATCGAGTCGCTAGTGCTGGTGTTTGTTGTGGCGTCTGTGCCTGTCCAGACTCGGCGGATTTCTCCGGATTACGCGCCGATGGCAAGACGTTCGGATCAACCGGTGTCGAATTGCCCTGGATCGCCGCGATCATGCCGGGCGTCGCCATCTTGTCGAGCGGAAGGTAGTCGCTTTTGAAGTTCACTTCGACGTTGCCGGCCAGTTGGGCCCGGGTCGACAGCACCGAATCGCTTGCCTCGGCCGCCGCGCTCATCGCCGTCATTACGGGCTTGTCCTCGTATTTCGAGGTTCCCTTGAGGAAAGATTGGGCACTGTCCTGGGAGCCACCCGAGTCCTTGCCGAAGTTGGAGCTGTGGCTCGATGTATCTCCCTTGTCCACAGTTTCCTCGCCGGTCCGCGTTGTCGCAAGCTTCGAACTGCCCCACGGACCGCCATCCTCGTGCGCATAGTCATACGCCGCGGCGCTTTTGCTCAGGCGGCGTGTGTCGCGTGCCTGGAAGTCGTACATGATCTTAGCTGATATCTTGCCGTCCGTGATCACGATGCGGTTTATGCCCATCAGCACGAGACTGGCCATGAGTTGTTGGCGCTGTCGGGCGAGTTGAGTGCGGGCCGCAGTTACCAATGCCTTCTCGACGGCTTCGTCGGACAAGTCCATGCTCTTGAGAGCGCCGCCCTCGAAGGTGATGGTGCTGTTTATCCTCTTGAGAGCATCGCTTTCGTCAACCTCGTCGCGCAATTTGAGCCGCGGCTGCGGACTGTCGCTGAAGTCGTCGACGGCGATCTCAAAGAGGTCTGGAAACTTCTCGGCCATGTGGTCGCGGCCTTGGTTCTCGGTGACGTTGTCGTCGCGGAATTGCTGCAGCGATTGCGCAACTGCGGCGATCATCTTGGAGTAAGCTTCCATCTGTTCGATCGATGCCTTAACGATCGCGTGGAACACGCCCTCGATCAACCCAGCCACGAAAGTCGGAAAATTAACCTGTCTCATCAAAAGTCCGGCCACTTCCGCTCCCTCGCGAGCCGCGCCCGCCTTGAACTCCCCTTGGTTTGAGATGTTCTGGACAGCCTTGCGAGCGTCTTCAGAGGCAGTGAAATTGGGGGATTCATCCAGCGTCCGCGCGGTGGGTATTCCCAATCCATCGGGAATGTCCTGACCCTCGATGCCCTCCGGCGCCACCAGGTAATCCGCGATCAATGCCGTATTTCGAGCAGTCTGCTGCTGTTGGGCAGTGGGCAACTGGGCGAAAGCGGGCGACTGAGTTAGGAGTTCCTTGACTGCCTGACGCACTTCCGGTCTGGGGGGGGGCGGAGCGATGGCTGATTTCTGAGGACTCATGGCAGTGGCGTTCATGGCGAATATCCTGTGCGCGAAGAGTTAAATAATATTAGGTTAGCTTTGCCCATTAGCGCCACGGTATGCTTGTGACGGCACTTCGAATTCCACTGGGCGTAGATATAGGCTGACCCGTGCAGAAATAGCGGGGCTTGTGCGAACACTTATGATCGAAAAGCGGCCAGGCCAGACGTCATCTTCCGGAGTAAACGCAGACATCCAGCTTTCCAATGCCGTCAGTTCACGGGGGCGTTCGCTTAAGCCCAGCGTGAGCAAGCCGAGGAAATTCGGCGGTAAATCCGGGATCATTCCCAAGAGCACATAAATCTCGATCTCGGGTCCATCTTGACCCTGCCCCACCCCGATGAGCGTAGCGTTGGCGGGCAGATCAAACCGACCTCCTAGCACCAAGCCCAGGATTTGCAGAATGCCCGGCATCCTGTATCCGAGACCCAAGGCATCGAGTAACGGTTGCAGGTCGGCGATTCGCAATGCTTGCGGATGGGCGAAGGTCAGACGCTCACTCCCTAGATCGCGCTGTGCGGAAATGGTGGTAAATAATGGGCGTAGCTTAGGCATCACCGACATTGCGGTTGAAACCAATCCGAAAAGGCTCATCGGCAACGATTCAATCTGACCGGGACCGCTTTCATAATAGACCTTGGAGTTATAAAGACCGTTGCGATCATAGCCGGTGCCGAAAAATGCCCCGAAATTGAGATTGGATCCGGAACCGAAACCACGCCACGGCTCGCTGCGCTCATCGAACCAGCGTAGCGCTTCGCGCCCGAAAAAAGTGTTCACCAAACGGCGCATTTCGCGCGTCGATTCGTCACGCCGGTCGATTCCGGATGCGTCCGGTCCCAAGGGCTGGATATTGAAACGGAGTTGTCCTGATTGCAGGTCCGAAGACGGCTCAAATGGCGCTGCACCGGGCGTAAGGGCATTGTCGGCGTAACGGGGATCACCCTGCGGCAAAACAAAAGTGCGATTGAGCAATCCGCCTAATGATGGAACCGGATCGACAGTCCCCAATTTATTGGCAGATTGACGCAACATGTCAGCGATGCGGGAAGCTAATGCTTGTGCCATGATGTTGTTCTCCCATATCTAGTTTTCATTAACGTCTCATGCCCATACCCATACCAAATCCGGGAACATTTACGCCCGCTTGATCCAGCATTTCACGTGCTATAGAAGGAATCTGCACTGGCCGAGAGGTCATTGTTGGTGATTCACGCGGCTGAGACAGTTCCTCAATGCGCGCGTCCGAAGTGGCAGTTTCAGCAAGCCACAGTTCGCAAGCGTTCACCAAATCGTAATCGGTGGGTTTTGTGGTGGCTTCAGAACCAGCGGTCGCAGGATCTGAAGATAACACCTCGTCGACATCGATAATCCGTCTGCTTGTGGCGCTCTTATACTTGTGGACGTTGTTGGCCAGCCACGCGGTGATGATGGCGCCGCAGTTAGCCAATGTCGAGTAACGAGCGGTGTTGCGAGCACCGCCAAGTTCGAGCGTCGCGACCTTATCGATTATTTGCCATATGTTATCCGCGCCAATTGCTCGTAGCATTTCTTTGTCGCTCAACAGCTCGATGATAAAATTGATTAATGCCTGTTCTTCCCGCGCCACAAAATGAGACATACCATAGGCGTGACTCGAAAGATTGAGTGCAAGGTCGCGCGCCGTTTTTCGTACCTGTTGTTGGCTGATAGCGGCGGGGATGTTGGCACGTAGTATTTGGTCAGCAGTCTTTTGCCGTATCAGTGACGATATGGAGGATGCAAAGCGTATCCATTGATCATTAAATTGATCATTATACATGCCGCTAGGAGGGCCTCCAGGTATACCTAACGTGATTGCAAGAAAGCGATCCCGCTCCACATCCGACAGTCTGTTAGGGGTGCTTTTCCAGTGTTGATAGAGCATTTCGTTCGCTTTGCCTGCAGTGAGTACCAGCGTACCGTCCTGAGCCTGCTCTACCAGTTTGTCGACTACTTCATAGACTTTCAGCTCCTTAAACATTGCGACGTAGATCCACACTCCTACTTGCCTCACGTTTTCAGGTTCTATTTGGTAATCAGTCACGGAGTTTAGATCCGGCAATGCTATGCCTATGTCGGACAGCGGTTTGTCCACGCCGACTTTCTGAATTTTATCGAGGCATTCACTAACACGCCTTTTCAGCTGAGGTTCCTCGTCATTAATACCTTTTTTCCGTAAACAGCGAATGACATAAGCGAACTCGGCAGTGTCGACAGTACCATCCACAGTAGTGGTAGACTTAGGATCTCCCTCATTTGCCAGTATGGGCAGTACCTTTTGGGCAAGATCGAGGATCCCGATGACCTCACCAAAAGCAGCAAAAAAAGCGCTACTAAATGAAGTATTAACCGAATCAGTGGGATCGACACTTATTTCACTGTCACCGGCTTTGCTCGTTTTTTTAACGATTAAACGTGGTGGTTGTACCTCATCGATTGCTAACAAACCAAGTACTAACGAAATTTTAACGATGTCGGAAATACCTCCTTTATCATTTTCAATAACCAAGTGACCATCATCGTGATTAAACACTTCTTTGCCAATCAACCCTTCATTTGCATTGAAATAATCACGTGTTGCCACATAGAGTGGATAGACCAGTTCAAGCTTATGAGCAGTATTAAAACGACTCAATAGCTTTGTGATGCGATCAAGATCCCTATCTTCATCAAGTGTTCGGCGTTTTCGTTGCTCTAAACTTTCCTTTTCGTTTTTCAGTTGAGCAAGAGCTTTCTCTTCACGTTTGACAAGATCCCCAAAGCGGATCTTGTCAATATAATTTTTCGATGTTCCTGCTGTAGTTGCAGACATGTTAGTTCTCCTCGCAATTAGAGTTTAAGTAAATCAAGGGTTTCATACCATTGTTGATCAGCTATCCTCGACATCCCCGGAATCGTTGTCGGGGAGAGTTTTATCAATAAAGGCATCCAATGCCTGGAGCGCCGCAAAAGCGTCCAATATTCCTGAGCCGCAGCCATCCACATGAGGTCCTGAGAACGCTGCCGTCGACTCGACGAGCAAGCGTCTTACCTGAACACTGTCAAGCGGTGATGAACGTCTTTGTGCACGCGCCACTAATAGCGCGGCTGTTGCCGCCGTAAAGGGCGCGGCAAAACTGGTGCCGGTAGCCTGTTGGTAGCCATCCAGGCTCAATGTCAATATCCGCTCTCCCGGTGCGCAAAGCGCAACATGATCGCCGCGTGTAGAAAAATGACAAGGCCGGGCGTTGGCATCGGCCGCACCGACTGCAATGACGCCTGGATAGGCCGCTGGCCAGTACAGGGTCTCACTGCCATTGTTGCCGCTGGCCGCCACCAAAACACAGCCGCGCTCCAAAGCATAGGCAACTACATCGGCATGGGGCTTGGGCGTGCCGGGATCTAGC
>Ga0160177_123981_pt1 | contig 23808 bp, 23 predicted proteins | sample met4stb_FD_108563 | JGI IMG/M metagenome (GOLD analysis project Ga0160177, IMG submission 108563) | Synthetic bacterial communities of pure cultures from sediment of Lake Washington, USA, under low oxygen conditions - MT... | ecosystem: Engineered > Modeled > Simulated communities (microbial... >...
ATAAAAGATTCGCTGCAAGCCATTTAATGCTTAATTGGCGTACATTTTTAATATAACATTTAATTATAAATATAGTATTTATTATTCTTTTACATTATTTAAAGCGTTGGGTAAAGTGCGTGTATTCAAATTTACTTAGCAAAGGTATTTTATATGTTTAAAAAAGCGGTATTTAAACAAGGTTTAATCGGCGCATTGATTTCAGCAAGCGTGCTTTTATCAACATCTGCGCTGGCAGACAGCAGTTTGCTGAATGTTTCTTACGATGTAACGCGTGAATTTTATAAAGACTTAAATCCCGCTTTTGCTAAGTTCTGGAAACAAAAAACTGGCGAAACCGTGACGATTAATCAATCGCATGGTGGGTCTAGCAAGCAGGCACGTTCAGTTGCGGATGGTCTTGAAGCCGATATTATTAGTATGAATCAAGCACCAGACATTGATGTTTTGTATGATCGCGCTAAATTAATTCCAAAAGATTGGCAAAAACGTTTGCCGCATGGCAGTTCACCCACTTCTTCAACCATCGTGTTTCTGGTGCGCCAAGGCAATCCAAAACAAATTAAAGATTGGGATGATTTGGTTAAACCTGGTACTGCAGTTGTGATTCCTAATCCTAAAACTTCAGGTAATGGTAAATACAGTTATCTGGCGGCTTGGGGTTATGTGCTTAAAAAAGGAGGTACAGAAGCACAGGCAAAAGATTTTGTGGGCAAATTATTTAAAAACGTGCCAGTTTTAGATACGGGCGGCCGTGGCGCAACGACCACTTTTGCACAGCGTGACATTGGTGATGTATTGCTGACGTTTGAAAATGAAGTGAATTTAATTAATAAGGAGTTGGGCAATAAGTTTGATGTGGTTTATCCGACAACCAGTATTTTGGCTGAAAATCCAATCGCAGTGGTCGATAAATATGTAGATAAGCACAAAACTCGCACAGTTGCGCAGGCTTATGCCGATTTTCATTACTCTGAAGAAGGGCAAGAAATTGCTGCCAAGCATTACATAAGGCCAAGTCTGGCTTCTGTGCTGGCAAAACATAAGGCAGATTTTAAGCCGATTGATTTATTCAGCGTAGATGATGTATTTGGTGGCTGGACAAAAGCGCAGAAAACGCACTTTGCGGATGGCGGTACTTTTGATGCGATTTACGCCAGATAATGCCCATTAGCAGGACGAATAAGTGGTAGATTAAAAGCAAGATAGGAATATACAAATGGCAGAAATAAAAATCGCTGCTGCACATGTAGAGCAGCTTAGGTTACAACTGAAAGAATCATTATTTTTAGATTTAGATGAGTATGGTTTGGCTGAACAAACGACAGGTGAATTCAATAGTACATTCTTGGGCGTACAATTGAACAGTGCCTTTCAGCCAATTTATGACCGCGTAGCGGGAGACTTGTTTGGGCATGAAGCACTGTTGAAGCCATCACTTGGTGGGGAATTGCCCAGCACATCAGATTTTGCATACAGCTATGCCGAGCAATCTGGAAAACTGGTGCAGTTTGATCGTGTAAGCCGCGCTTTGCATGTGCTGAATTTTAGACAGATTTATGCCGAAAACGGCTTGTTGTTTTTGGCGGTACATCCCAATCTTTTAATTTCAGTGAATGCGCACGGAAAAGTATTTGAGCGTATCCTGCATGCCAATTCCGTGCCAACTGAACGAGTAGTGATTCAGATTGATGAAGGCTTGGTGACCCAAGATAAGCAATTGATCGAGGCAATTAATAATTATCGTGATCGAGGCTATCGCATTGCCATCGATCATTTTGGCAACGCGCATTCGCATATTGATCGTTTATGGAAACTGGCGCCAGATTTTGTTAAGTTTGATGCCAGCTTAATTCAGCAAGCAGAGACTAATGATAATTTGTATAAGGTGTTGCCAAGTCTGATTGATGGCATAAAAGCACTGGGTGCGCATGCCGTGATTACTGGTGTTGAAACGCAATCACAGTTAAATATTGCAGTAGAAAGTGGTGCAACATTGTTACAGGGCGATTTTCTTGGTAAAGCTGTGGCAGCAAAAGAATTGCAAAAAACAGACTTATTTAAACCTGCAGCGAATAAGCTTGCAGTCGCTTAAACCTGAGATTGCGTAATTCCTTAAGTGAAATAACCCTGAAGTAAAATAACCTTAATTACTTAACATAAGCTACTAATGTAAAAGTTGGATTGATTGATATGGCAAAACAGAAAAATGTACTTCCTGGTTTTAATCTATCGCTAGGATTTACGATCTTTTATCTCAGCCTGATTGTGCTTATCCCACTTTCAGCTGCATTTATTAAAACCACTGACTTAAGTTTAAGTGAGTTTTGGACTATCGTAACTGCGCCTAGGGTGGTGGCTTCTTATCAGCTCACTTTTGGTGCTTCATTATTAGGTGCGCTGATCAATGCGGTATTTGGTTTGCTTACTGCTTGGGTGTTGGTGCGCTACACTTTTCCCGGCAAGAAAATCATCGATGCATTGGTGGATTTACCTTTTGCCTTGCCAACCGCAGTGGCGGGCATTGCCTTAACCGCTGTATACGCAGGTAATGGCTGGATTGGTCAGTGGCTGGAGCCACTTGGTATTAAAGTCGCGTTTACGCCAATCGGCGTCATTGTTGCGCTCACCTTTATTGGCTTGCCTTTTGTGGTGCGCACCGTGCAGCCCGTATTAGAAGATTTAGAAGCCGAAACGGAAGAAGCTGCGGCCAGTTTGGGCGCTAATCGTTGGCAAACGTTCTCAAAAATTATTTTCCCGGCAATTTGGCCGGCATTATTAACTGGCTTTGCTTTGGCGTTTGCAAGAGCGATTGGTGAATACGGCTCGGTTATTTTTATTGCAGGGAACGTACCTTTTGTATCTGAAATCACACCGCTGATTATTATCACTAAATTGGAACAATATGAATATGCAAGTGCCACCGCCATTGCAGTGGTGATGTTGATAATTTCATTTTTACTGTTATTTGCGATTAATGGCTTGCAATGGTGGGTAAGTCGGCGCGCCAGTTCTGATAACTAGCCCAGTCGCCAATAAATCATATTAAGAGAATATTAGGAACAATATATGCCCGCATCCACTTCGCTGCTGACAACACAAACATCAGCAGTTCAATCAACACAGTACAGCAATTATCAAAATAAAGTCGCCCGTAGCCGGGCGACATCCGAGCCGGTTTGGGTACGCTGGACGTTGATTGCCATTGTATTGCTATTTTTAGGCTTATTTTTAATTGTGCCCTTAGCGGCCGTTTTTACAGAAGCTTTGCGCAAAGGTTTTGATACTTATATTACGGCGTTGATCGATCCTGATGCGCTTTCTTCAATTAAGTTAACCTTGATTGCAGCAGCGATTGCCGTGCCGTTAAATCTGGTATTTGGCGTTGCGGCGGCGTGGGCAATCGCTAAATTTGAATTTCGTGGCAAAAGTATATTAATTACCTTAATCGATTTGCCATTTGCGGTTTCGCCGGTGATTGCTGGTTTAATTTACGTGTTGATTTTCGGCCTGCAGGGCTGGGTAGGTCCAACTTTAATGGACTACGACGTTAAAGTGATTTTTGCCATTCCTGGCATCGTTTTGGCGACCATTTTCGTGACTTTCCCTTTTATTGCACGTGAGCTCATTCCTTTAATGCAAGCGCAAGGTAAAGATGAGGAAGAGGCTGGTTTGGTACTAGGAGCTTCTGGTTGGCAGATTCTATGGCGCATCACGCTGCCAAATGTTAAATGGGGCTTGCTGTATGGCGTGATTTTAACCAACGCACGCGCCATGGGCGAATTTGGTGCTGTGTCAGTGGTTTCTGGGCATATTCGCGGCATGACGAACACGCTGCCATTACACGTTGAGATTTTATATAACGAATATAACTACGCAGCAGCCTTTGCTGTTGCTTCACTGCTGGCCATATTGGCGCTGGTGACGTTAGTGTTGAAGAGTTTTATTGAGTGGAAAGTTGCACGAAATGCAGAGATTGATGAAAAATCTTAATGTGAATTTTGAGTGAATATTGAATTAAGACCTAACTAGCTTGTTCATGCAAATTATTATTAAATTGGAATTTAAGTATGAGTATCGAAATTAAAAATATCCGTAAAAATTTTGGCAACTTCAGCGCACTTAACGATGTGAGTCTTGATGTGCCAAGTGGTGAATTAGTTGCATTGCTTGGTCCATCGGGTTGCGGAAAAACAACACTGTTGCGCATCATTGCTGGGCTGGAAACGCCGGATTCAGGCAGTATTCACTTTCATGGTACAGATGCGACTACGCGACAGGTGCGTGAGCGCGAAGTGGGTTTTGTGTTTCAGCACTATGCTTTGTTCCGCCACATGACAGTATTCGAAAATGTCGCTTTCGGTTTGCGTGTGCGCCCAAAAGAAACGCGACCAACGGACGCTGAAATTAAAAGACGCGTGCATGAGTTATTAGAGCTTGTACAGCTGGATTGGCTGGCTGATCGTTATCCACCGCAATTATCAGGCGGCCAACGTCAACGTATTGCTTTGGCACGTGCGCTAGCAGTTGAGCCAAAAGTATTGCTGCTGGATGAGCCTTTTGGTGCATTAGATGCGAAAGTACGTAAAGAATTGCGCCGTTGGCTACGTCGATTGCACGATGAGCTACATATCACCAGTATTTTTGTGACGCATGATCAGGAAGAGGCGCTGGAAGTGTCAGACCGTGTTGTGGTGATTAATAAAGGTCAGGTCGAGCAAATAGGTTCGCCGCAAGAAGTTTATGACCACCCTGTGTCGCCTTTTGTTTATCAATTTTTGGGTAATGTTAACCAGTTTAATAGCCAGATTCATGAAGGTGAAGCTAACATTGGCGGTGTGGCTATAAAATTTGATGCGCGGCATGATACTAAACTGAATGATGTTAAGCACAGCCCTGGTTTGGCTTATGTGCGTCCGCATGACATCGAAATTCGCAAGGAACTGAATGGCACTACGCCTGCTTTTGAGGCGGTAGTTAGCTACATACATGCAATTGGCCCATTGGTTAGATTGGAACTGCAACGGGATGATCAGTCTGAGGTGATTGAATCAGAATTAACCAGAGAGCGATTTCTGCAATTGAATGTAGAGGTAGGTAATAAAGTATACGTTTATCCACGCAATGTTCGGGTATTCTTATCTTAATTAATTGGGCGTTTCATCGACAATGTCATTGGTCTATCCATTGATTAATTGTCACTCGCTTCAGTGTCATTATTAGGATTTGAATTTAGCAAAAAACACGGTGTCCAAGCCGAATAGTTGAATAGCTTGTCTCGTCTTTAATATGCCTGCAAATAGGTATATTATTACGTTAAATCTATTGGATTGTTAGGATTCGTGTGGCCAACGTATTATCGACAGAAACATTAGACGCAGAAGTACTAGACAAAGTACAAGCCTTAATTGCGCAGCATAAAGACATGCCAGGGGCCTTGTTGCCCCTGTTGCATAGTATTCAAGATGGTATTGGTTATGTGCCAGAGGCATGTTACCTGCCTATTTCAAAAGCATTGGCACTCTCGGTGGCAGAGGTGCACGGTGTGGTCACGTTTTATCATCATTTTCGTTCGCATCCCGCTGGACGGCATATCCTGCAGATTTGCCGTGCAGAATCTTGCCAGGCAATGGGCTCAGAAAAATTAGAAGCGAATATTAAGTCTTCGCTAGGAATTGATTATCATCAAACGACTGCTGATGGCGCCATTACATTAGAGCCAGTGTACTGTTTGGGCAATTGCGCCTGTTCACCCGCACTGATGATGGATGATGAGGTATATGGACGGATGAACAGTCAAAAAGTGGCTGAACTCATTAGTGATGCGAGGGCTACTTCATAATGGGTAACGTTAACGCAATCAAAGTATATGTTCCGCGTGATTCAAGCGCATTATCACTTGGTGCAGATCGTACCGCCAAAGCAATTGCCGCAGAAGCTGAAAAACGCGGTATTGACATTCAGTTAGTTCGAAATGGTTCACGTGGTTTATTTTGGCTAGAACCATTTGTAGAAGTGGCAACTGAAAAAGGGCGTGTGGCTTATGCGCCCGTACAGCCGAATGATGTGCCTGCTCTATTTGATGCAGATTTTCTGAATGCGCACTCAGAAAAAGCCGTCGCGCATCCGCTTAATTTAGGGTTGACTGAAGAGTTAACTTGGCTTAAAAACCAGCAACGCTTAACTTTTGCCAGAGTGGGTATTACTGATCCCGTTTCATTAGAAGACTATCTTGCTCATGATGGCTATAAAGGTTTAGCAAATGCACTGAAATTGACTGGTGCCGATATTGTTAAAACAGTCACTGATTCTGGTCTGCGTGGTCGTGGCGGCGCGGCTTTTCCTACTGGTATTAAATGGAAAACGGTTTTAGATACGAAAAGTGAGCAAAAGTATATTGTCTGCAACGCGGATGAAGGCGATTCTGGCACTTACTCTGACCGCATGATTATGGAAGATGACCCGTTTGTGCTGATTGAAGGCATGACGATTGCGGGTATCGCCGTAGGCGCAACACAGGGTTACATCTATCTTCGCAGTGAATATCCGCATGCACTTAAAATATTGAATGAAGCGATTGATAAAGCAAAAGGCGCGGGTTATTTAGGCGAAAATATTTGTGGTTCACAGCACGCTTTTAACTTAGAAGTACGTCGCGCAGCGGGTGCTTATGTGTGCGGTGAAGAAACCAGTTTGCTTGAAAGTCTGGAAGGAAAACGTGGCTTGGTGCGTTTTAAACCACCCTTGCCGGCGATAGAGGGTTTGTTTGGTAAGCCAACCGTTGTGAATAACGTGATTTCACTGGCAACGATTCCCATCATTTTAGATAAAGGTGCACAGTTTTATGCCGATTACGGCATGGGGCGTTCACGCGGCACTTTGCCAATACAGTTGGCTGGCAATATTAAACATGGTGGTTTAGTAGAGTTAGCGTTCGGCGCGACCTTGCGTGATTTGTTATACGGTTTTGGTGGCGGTTCTGCTACTGGCAGGCCAATCCGCGCTGTTCAAGTGGGTGGGCCGCTTGGTGCCTTTTTGCCAGAAAGCCAGTTTGATACACCGCTGGATTATGAAGAGTTTGGCAAAATATGGGCTGTATTGGGTCACGGCGGCATCGTGGCGTTTGATGACAGCGTCGATATGGCAAAAATGGCGCGCTACGCGTTTGAGTTCTGTGCGATTGAAAGCTGTGGTAAGTGTACGCCTTGCCGCATCGGCTCAGTGCGTGGTGTAGAAGTCATTGATAAGATCATTGCTGGCACGGAATACAACAAAAATATGCAATTGGTACGGGATTTAAGTGACACTATGTTAAACGGTTCCTTGTGCGCATTGGGCGGTATGACGCCGTATCCTGTGTTAAGTGCATTAAATCATTTTGCTGAGGATTTTTCTCCCAGAGGTTCTGGTCTGAATAATCAATTACAGAATCAAGAGAAAGCGAAAGCCGCGTAATCAGGCGGCTGGAGAGAATATCATGGACGACATCAAATACACCACACACACGCAGCCAGTGAATCGATACGATTCAGATAAAGACTATGGTACGCCAAAAAAATTAAGCGAAAAGTTGGTTAAGCTCAATATTGATGGCGTAGAAATTACCGTACCAGAAGGCACATCCATTATGCATGCCGCGCAATTATGCGGTGTAACAGTGCCGAAATTATGTGCAACGGATTCATTGGAACCGTTTGGTTCTTGTCGATTATGTTTAGTGGAGATTGAAGGTCGCCGCGGTTATCCCGCCTCTTGCACTACACCGGTAGCCGAGGGCATTCAGGTGCGTACGCAAACCAGTAAGCTGGCAGATGTACGCCGTGGTGTGATGGAGTTGTATATTTCAGATCATCCTTTAGATTGCTTAACCTGTGCAGCCAATGGTGATTGCGAATTACAGGATATGGCAGGCGCTGTAGGTTTGCGCGAAGTGCGTTATGGCTATGATGGTGAAAATCACCTGAAATCAACGAAAGATGAATCTAACCCTTATTTCACGTTTGACCCGAGCAAATGTATTGTTTGTAGCCGTTGCGTGCGCGCCTGCGAAGAAACACAGGGTACATTTGCATTAACCATTGAAGGTCGTGGTTTTGGTAGCAAGGTTTCTGCTGGCAATAAAGACTTTTTAGAATCTGAATGCGTTTCTTGCGGTGCGTGTGTACAAGCTTGCCCAACAGCAACTTTGATGGAAAAAACCGTGATTGAGGCGGGAACGCCTGAGCATAAAATCACAACGACTTGTGCCTATTGTGGTGTAGGTTGCAGCTTTGACGCTGAAATGAAGGGCGAAGAAGTGGTGCGCATGACGCCAAATAAAGATGGCGGCGCCAATCACGGACACTCATGTGTTAAAGGTAGATTCGCTTGGGGTTATGCGACGCACCAAGACCGCATCACTACACCGATGATACGTAAAAGTATTCATGATGAATGGCAAGTAGTGAGCTGGGATGAAGCGATTAATTATGCTGCCAGCGAGATTAAACGTATTGAAACCAAGTATGGCAAAGAGGCGATGGGTGGTATTACATCCAGCCGTTGTACCAATGAAGAAGTATACGTGACACAAAAGCTGGTGCGTGCCGTATTTGGCACGAATAACGTAGATACTTGTGCGCGTGTGTGTCATAGCCCAACTGGTTACGGGCTCAAACAAACGTTGGGTGAGTCTGCCGGTACGCAAACGTTTGATTCCGTGATGCAATCAGACGTGATTATGATTATTGGTGCTAATCCAACCGATGGTCACCCTGTATTTGCATCATTGATGAAGCGTCGTTTGCGCGAAGGTGCTAAATTAATTATTGCCGACCCGCGCGCGATTGATTTGGTTGAAAATTCCCCTCACGTTCGAGCCGATTATCACCTTAACTTGCGCCCAGGTACAAATGTGGCATTAATTTCAGCCTTGGCGCATGTGGTGGTAACAGAAGGTTTGGTAAAAGAAGACTTCGTGCGTGAGCGTTGTGAGTGGGACTCGTTTGTCGTTTGGCGTGATTTTGTAGCCAAACCTGAAAACTCGCCAGAGGCCTTAGAAGCCACGCTCGGTGTTAAAGCCGAGTTCGTGCGGAATGCTGCGCGCCTGTTTGCAACAGGCGGCAATAGTGCAATTTATTATGGCTTGGGTGTAACAGAACATAGTCAGGGCTCAACCACGGTAATGGGTATTGCTAACCTTGCCATGGCCACAGGCAATGTGGGTCGCGAAGGTGTAGGAGTTAACCCATTGCGCGGACAAAATAACGTGCAAGGTTCTTGTGATATGGGCAGCATGCCGCATGAGTATCCAGGCTATCGACATGTATCTGATGATGCAACGCGCACCTTGTTTGAATCTGCCTGGGGCAGACCGCTTAGCAACGACCCAGGTTTGCGTATTCCTAATATGTTGGATTTAGCCGGTGAAGGTAAATTCAAAGCTTTATATTGCGTGGGCGAAGATATTGCACAATCTGACCCAAATACACAGCATGTCACGCATGCGCTCGAAAATATGGAATGTGTGATTGTGCAAGACCTGTTCTTGAATGAGACAGCCATGTACGCGCATGTGTTTTTCCCCGGCGCATCATTCTTGGAAAAAAATGGTACTTTTACCAATGCAGAACGTCGTATTTCACCCGTGCGCCGCGTGATGGCACCTAAAAATGGGCATGGGGAGCGCGGAATGGAAGATTGGGAAATCACTGCCCGGTTATCTAAAGCCTTAGGCTATGAGATGAGGTACAGTCATGCCTGCGAGATTATGGATGAAATTGCGGCATTAACCCCTACCTTTAAAGGCGTAAGTTTCAAAAAACTGGATGAATTAGGCAGCATTCAATGGCCTTGTGACGATGCAAACCCAACTGGTACACCCACCATGCATGTTGACGAATTTGTGCGTGGAAAAGGCAGGTTCTTTATTACCCAATATGTACCAACTACCGAAAAAGTGAATGCAAAATATCCATTAATCCTCACTACAGGGCGTATTTTGTCGCAATACAATGTGGGTGCACAAACGCGCCGAACCAAAAACAATGTCTGGCACGCGGAAGACTTAGTGGAGATTCATCCGCATGATGCAGAAGATCGCGGCATTAAAGACGGCGATTGGGTTGGTATTACCAGCCGTGCGGGAGAAACAGTGTTGCGTGCAACATTAACTGAGCGTGTGCAACCCGGTGTGATTTACACCACTTTTCATCACCCAGAATCAGGTGCCAACGTAATTACTACGGATAATGGCGATTGGGCAACGAATTGCCCTGAGTTTAAGGTAACGGCTGTTCAAGTAAATCGGGTTCACCAGTTGTCTGATTGGCAGAAAGATTATCAATCTTTTAGTGAAGCCCAAATTGCTTTTACAGGGAAAAAATCCAATAAAATAATTAAGCAGCCCGCTTAATCGTTGATTGAATTATTGAAACTGAATTGGTGGCTGAACTTAAAAAAAATGCTTTATTTGCAAAGAATGTTTCATCTGTAAAAAATATATTGCCTACAGAAGTTGCATCAATAGAGTCTATTTCGCCCGCGCTTATATCTGCAGATGCGTGCTTAACTCAAGTAGAGGTGGCGCGCTGGCGAAATGGTGAATTGAGCAGCGCTGTTGATCAGGTGGCAGAAGAAGTGCCAATTGCGCTGATTTACAATGGAATATCACATGTGGTCATGTTGGCAACACCTTCAGATTTAGCGGATTTTGCACTTGGCTTTTCGTTAAGTGAAGGGGTTTTGCACGACAAAAGTGATTTGTACGGTGTTGACGTTGTACTGCAGTCACAAGGAGTCGAGTTGCAGATGGATGTCGCTACCGCATGCTTTATGCAATTAAAAGAACGCCGCAGAAATTTAACTGGCCGTACAGGTTGTGGTTTGTGTGGTGCAGAAAGTCTAGATCAAGCGCTGCGTTTACCCGCGCAAACAATCAATCTTTCAGCTTCAAAAATACTTGTTAAAAGTATCGAATTAGCTTTTAAAACGATGCAATCACATCAACCGTTACAGCAAGCTACTGGCGCAACGCATGCCTGTGCCTGGGTGAGTACGCTAGGTGAAATACAATTGGTGCGTGAAGATGTTGGTCGACATAATGCAATGGATAAATTGATTGGTGCATTAGCCAAATCGCCAGTACAGCCAGATGGTTTTGTGCTGACATCCAGTCGTGCCAGTGTTGAAATGGTGCAAAAAGTGGCGAATGCCGGCATTAGCATATTGGCTGCAATCTCTGCACCAACGGGTCTTGCCATACGTTTGGCTGATACATATGGTGTGACATTAATCGGTTTTTTGCGCGATAATCAATTTGTAATTTACACACACAAACATCGAATACAATTTTAATAAACCCAAATTTAAACTTAGACTTATGCAAACAGAACAACTAATCAAAATGGCAAATCAAGTGGGTGATTTTTTTGAATCGTATCCCGACCAAGTTCAAGCGCAACAGGGTATTGCAGAACATTTAAATCGTTTCTGGGCGCTAGCCATGCGCCGGCAAATTGCCGCGCACGTCAAAGAAGCCAATGGCGTTGGCTTACATGCAAAGGTAATATCGGCTATTTCTAGCTATCTTGAGGTTGAATGAACCCAGTGGCATTATATTGTTCAGTGCCCATGAAGTTAACCTGCTTCAAATCATAAAATCAGCTATTAATAATAACGATATGAATAATTAAGCCGTGAATCTTTCTTTTTTTATATTAAGCCCAGCAGAAATTGAAGCGCTACTGCTTTCGGCGAGAGTAGCTATTTTTTGTACGCTTGTTATTTGTATTCCGGGTGTTGCCATTGCTTGGCTTCTAGCAAAAAAATCATTCATTGGCAAATCATTATTAGATAGCGTTGTGCATTTGCCATTAGTGTTGCCACCAGTAGTGCCCGGTTTTCTTTTGCTACTACTGTTGGGCAGTCAGGGATTAATCGGCAAATGGCTACAAGCCACTTTCGGTATTAATATCGCATTTACTTGGATAGGTGCCGTCATCGCATCGGCAGTCATGGCGTTCCCACTCATGGTGCGTTCTGCGCGATTGGCAATTAATCAAGTGGATACAGGTTTGGAAGCTGCTGCGCAATCCTTGGGCGCACATCCATTAAGAGTCTTCTTCACCATTACCTTGCCGCTTGCGCTGCCGGGAATCGTTACCGGATTGATTCTTGCATTTAGCCGCAGTTTGGGCGAATTTGGTGCGACCATTACATTTGTTGGCAATATTGAAGGCGAAACACGTACTTTGCCATTAGCTATTTACACGTATACGCAAGTGCCTGGTGGTGATATGGCTGCCATACGCCTGGTGATTTTAAGCATGATTATCGCGCTGGGCGCATTAATGATTAGCGATTTACTCGAGCGTAGAGCCATCAAGCACATAGGACGTGATTTACGGGAGAAAGGCAGTGCTTGATTTCAATCTCCAGCGCACGCAAGGCAATTTTGCTTTAAATATAAAAAGCACTCTGGATACACCTGTTGTCGGCTTATTTGGTCCATCTGGCGCAGGAAAAAGTACCTTGCTAGGCATGATCGCAGGCTTGGTTAAACCGCATTCTGGCCATTTAATACTAGATGGTGAAACTCTATTTGATAGTCAGCGTGGGATTGATATTCCCCTACATCAGCGGCGGATTGGTGTGGTGTTTCAAGACAGCCGGCTGTTTCCACACTTGAATATACGCGATAATTTAAACTACGGGTTTAATTTGCTGGCAACAAAAGATAGGCGCTTCAGCTTTGTACAAATAGTTGAGCTGTTGGAAATCGGCCATCTACTTTTACAAAAACCGCATCAAATTTCTGGCGGTGAAAAACAGCGCGTATCACTTGGGCGCGCATTGCTTACCTCACCGCGCTTATTACTATTAGACGAGCCACTTGCTTCCTTGGATGTACGCTTAAAACATCAGATACTGCCGTTTTTGCGGCGTGTAAAAGATGAAATCAATATCCCGATGGTTTATGTGAGCCATGCGATTGATGAAATTTTATATCTCACGTCACAAATCGTGATGATTGAACAAGGCAAGTTATTAGCACAGGGTCATTTTCATCAGATTATTCATCAGGATAATTTACAGAATATGGCGTATTCGTTGGGATTGGAAAATGTGATTAGCGCAACGATTGCCAGTCATGATAAGGTTTATGCGTCTACGCTGTTAACGCAGGGTAAGCAAGCAATTGTTATACCGCAGATAGCGGCAGAAGCGGGTACGCAAATAACTATTTCTATCCCGGCATCCAGTGTTGCACTGTCATTATCGCATTTGGACAATGTCACGATTCAGAATCAGTTGCAGGGTTTTGTGACAGAGATAAAACAGGTTGGCTATCGCGTATTAGTCATGGTGGATATTGGCGAGAGTCGAATCACTGCTGAAGTAACAACAAAAGCTTTAGAAATGCTGAATATTGCAGTTGGAAGTAGCGTGTATTGCTTATTAAAAGCGCAGGCAATACGCGCACATGGATTTATTGCCAGTTAAGGCAGTTGTTAATTAGTTAACACGCTGAAATAGTCTAAAACTTTCACGGCGATCGCTGATGCGCTTGCCGTCCCAAATTAGCTTCCAGTCTGCGCCAGGCTCGATTTTCTTACTGCCTTTCTCATCCTGAATTAAATACAAATCACAATTAAGATTTTGCTCTGTTTCAAACGCTTGAGTTTTTATGTCTGTATAGTAGTGCAATAAATCGCGCTGACTTTCACCCAAGCCATTGCTGATGATGCAAGCATATTTTTCAGGTAGCGCATTTTTAAATTGCGTAAACACAGTGCTATAACTACGCGCTGAATCAATCATTGGTAGCCATAAGGTCATTAGCAACGTCCAAACACAAGTCATGCCAATGGCCCAATTGGTCGCGCTTGAGCGGTTAGAATGTTGTGCGCGAAATATCGCGAATAACCATATTAAGCTGACGGCGATTGCCATTACCACCGCAATAAAATTGAAATCGAGCTGTGGCATACCAGATAAAAATGTCAGTCTTTCTTTGATTTTGGCGGGGCTGCCCGTCATCATTGCAATCCAGCCTAACCAGATAAGACTACTCATTAAGCCAAATAAAATCAGGCCAAACCAGTTCAGCGCGCCAGCTGTGCCCCGTTTTAATGTTTCAATGCTACCGCCAGCCATGGCCGTTAATGGAACCAGTAATGGCAGTGCATAGATATCTTTACGCTCTGCGCCAAAACCGATTAATAGCCAAGCGATTAATGTAAATATGAGGATAAGTTGAAATCTTGGCTTGTTCAATAATTGTGTGCGATAACGCCAAGCGCCCCAAATGGCAAGCGGTAATGCTGGCCACGCATACCACAGCAATGTTTTGAGAAAATAAAGATGATAAGACTGGTTGAATTGTGCAATGGATTGTAGCCACCAAGTATTAAAAATAGCCGGATGAAAAATCAGGCATAAAGCAATCCATGCTGCTAAAAAGGGGCTAGCAATGGCAATTGATAACGCAACAACGTAGAAAAAGCTTTTGCTTCGCCAAAAAGCAAACAAGCTAGGTAGTACTAAGCATGTGGCCAGAATAATTAATATAGGCAGAAAACCTGTTGATAAGAAAGTGACAACCATACCTGCCGCAAGTAGTACACTGGCTCGATAAGGGCGTCTTTTACTTAAGGCTAATGCATAAAAAGCAGTCGTGAGGCCAGTTAAGCTTGCAACCTCTGGTGTTAATGTATGCGCGCTGATAATTAAGCCAAGTGAGCCCATGAAGACAAAAGTTGTTTGTCGACCAATGCCTTTTCCCCACAACTCACGTCCAGTCATACCAATCATGAGTAGCGTGATTAGCATCCATAAACCCGTCGCAATGCGTGCAGCATCATGCAAAGGCAATATTGGCTGTAGTGTTTTTGCAAGCAAAGCGCTGCTTAAGTAGAATAATGGAGGGTCTATGATGTTAGGGCTGCCAGCAGAATTAGGCATCAGGTAAAGGTTAGCATCCAGCATGTTTTTAATAATACTGATGCTATGCGACTCAAACGGCTTCCAAGGTGCGTGTCCAATTAAACCCATGAACAGCCAAACGGCACATAGCACTAACAGCAAGTGCGTTTTAGCACGCTCACCCACGCGCGCGCGCGGTGTGGACATATTACCTTGCCAGTCATGATCTAAATCGAAGCGCATTGATTGTCGTTATTAAATTTATTTGTTTATTTTAGCACTGCTTATTTTGCATGGCTTAAATTAATCGCTTAAGGAATGAGCGATTAAGCGGAAAATAAAAAAGGCAGCCAAGCTGCCTTTTTTGCAAAACACAGACGTAAATTACATGCCGTATTTTTGTTTGAATTTCTCAACACGACCAGCCGTGTCTAAAATCATTTGTTTGCCAGTGTAGAACGGGTGTGATTTTGAAGAAACTTCAATTTTAACCAGTGGATATTCTTTACCATCTGTCCATTTGATGGTGTTACGCGTAGCAATGGTTGAGCGTGTAAGAAAACTGAAGTCGGCGCCGATGTCTTGAAACACCACTTCTCTGTATTCTGGATGAATTCCGTCTTTCATGATATAGCCTCACTATTTGGTTGCCGAAAGATACGGCGGTAATTAATTTGCACTAAAATTGCAATAGACGCGCATTATATTTACTTTTGCACTGATGCGCAAGGTTGAATGTTCAGGCGCAATTATTGTAAAGACCTATTAGCCGCGACGCATACTGTCAAAAAAGTCAGCATTATTTTTAGTGGCTTTGATTTTGTCTAACAAGAATTCCATCGCCTCTAAATCATCCATTGGATAAAGCAGTTTACGCAGTACCCAAATTTTCTGTAATACGTCTTTTTCGATGAGTAACTCTTCTTTACGTGTGCCGGATTTATTAACATTAATCGCTGGATAGAGGCGTTTTTCGGCCATTTTGCGGTCAAGATGGATTTCCATGTTGCCCGTGCCTTTAAACTCTTCGTAAATCACGTCATCCATACGCGAACCGGTATCTACCAAGGCTGTTGCGATAATGGTTAATGAGCCGCCTTCTTCAATGTTCCGCGCGGCGCCAAAGAAACGTTTAGGGCGTTGCAGTGCGTTTGCATCCACACCGCCAGTTAACACCTTACCAGATGAAGGTATTACGGTGTTGTATGCGCGCGCTAAGCGGGTGATTGAGTCCAGTAAAATCACTACATCTTTTTTATGCTCAACCAAGCGTTTGGCCTTTTCTAACACCATTTCGGCAACTTGCACATGACGCGTTGCAGGTTCATCAAAAGTTGAAGCGACTACTTCACCTTTTACTGAGCGCGTCATTTCAGTCACTTCTTCCGGGCGCTCGTCAATCAGTAACACAATGAGAACAACATCGGGATGGTTGGCCGTGATGGCATGCGCAATATTTTGCATCATGACGGTTTTGCCACTTTTCGGGCTGGCGACTAATAATCCGCGCTGACCACGACCAATTGGCGCAATCATATCAATCACGCGGCTAGTGATATTTTCTTCGCCGCGAATATCACGTTCTAGTGTCAGGGGAATTGTTGGGAAAAGCGGTGTTAGGTTTTCAAATAGAATTTTATGCTTGGTATTTTCAGGCGCTTCACCATTCACGACATCAACTTTTACCAAGGCAAAATAGCGCTCGCCATCTTTAGGTGTGCGAATCTCACCTTGAATGCTATCGCCGGTGTGTAGGTTAAAACGACGAATTTGCGATGGGGAAACGTAAATATCATCAGGCCCGGCTAAATAAGATGTATCAGGTGAGCGTAAAAATCCAAAACCATCTTGTAGTACTTCTAATGTGCCGTCACCAAAAATGCTGTCGCCTTTTTTTGCTTTATTTTTTAGGATGGCGAAAATCAAATCTTGCTTGCGCATGCGGCTCGCATTGTCAATTTCGTTGGTAATTGCCATTTCAACAAGTTCGGTGACAGGTAGGTGTTTTAAATCGGATAAATGCATGAGAGAACTCTCTAGAAGTGACTAACTAAGGGATAGTTTGTATGAAGTGTGATGGTAAAAAAATGTCTAGTTTCTGATTGGGTTTGTAGAAACTAGACCTATTGGAAAAGATTAATAATTTAGATGTTGCTATCAATAAATGCAGTTAATTGAGATTTTGATAGCGCGCCCACTTTAGTGGCTTCAACATTGCCATTTTTAAATAACATTAAAGTTGGAATGCCGCGAATACCGTATTTCGGCGGTGTTTGCTGATTATCATCAATATTTAATTTAGCGACTTTCAAACGGCCAGCATATTCTTTACTGATATCATCCAAAATTGGTGCAATCATTTTGCAAGGTCCGCACCACTCTGCCCAATAATCCACTAAAACGGGAAGGGGAGATTGCAATACCTCTTGCTCAAAAGCAGCATCGCTTAAATGGGTAATATGTTCGCTCATTGTGGCCTCGGTGTAGAAATTTGACGATTGACTGAATAGTGTATGATAACTTAAATTATGATGGCTATCTTTGATAATTAAATAGCGTCGTTTAATCTATTTTCAAGTAATTAACAGAAATTTAGTTAAACTTTAATTAAGTTGAGATGAAAATAGCTTATTCAGTACTGACTAAATTGTCACTAAAAATAACAATATCACTAGTATAACAATAGTAATTGATTTATATCAAGCTGTATTGAAAACGTTCAAAACTCGCAGTACGTTCTACCAACTTGGTCGTTAGCACGTGACTTAACGTATTGTTGTGGTGAAGTTCTAGCGTACTACCTACCTTGCATAACCCAACAGAAAGAATGATGCTTGCAGGTTGTTTTAATGCAGGCAATTCAGGCAATAATAATGCTTCACTTTCTAGTGCGCTATTGTCTGCTCTAACGCTCACAGCCGAAGCGCTGGGAGAAATAAGTTGCAAGCCAACATCTAATTGTTTTAATTCGTTTACACTGGCCCAGCGTAGCACGGCGAGTTCCCAGGTTTTTGTACTGTTATCTTTCATCGCGACGACATCGCCAATTTGTGCGGTTGCCTGAGAAGAGTTGAATTTACGCAGTGCATAGCCACCTGCGCTGACATTTAAAATCTGCCAGCGCGAAGGCTTGTAAGTGCCATTGGTACCCAAGCCGCTTATGCCTTGGCGGCTATTAAAAGGCGATCCTGCCTCACTAATTAAATGATGCGTGGTATTGATGCCAATACTTAGTTCTACACCATCACTTTTTTTGCTTCGTGAGAATAAGCGTTGTGGTGTTCTGCCATATTGTTTAATCAGGTATGCCAGTAAGTCTTCAAAATGACTTTCAATGGCATTGCTCGGCATGCTGCCATCGTTAGGCGTAATGCCTTCTTGCAATAATTTAATGTGCTGATGGATCTGTCTGGCTAAATTCACAGTAATCAGCAGAATGTCGGTGCTTCCATCAGGGATGGCTTTATTTTTAACAAAAGCAGTTGGTGGTTTATTACCACTTAATGATATTAAAAATACACCGGTTGGATTTTCGATAAAACCTAGCGGTCTTAATTCTGCTTGATGTGCGATACTGCCTAAATAGACGTCAACTTTAATGATGTCTTGATTGGCTAAATGTTGCGGATTTGCCAAATTGAGCAGCAAGATTTGTGTGTAAATTAAATTGACAGAGCTTGCATTGGCACTAGTGTAATGCTCGGCCACTGGCAGATTTTCAGCAGATTGCTGTAGCGCACAGTAATAAAGTTGATGTAGTTCACTCCACAAGGCAATCGGTGTGCTGGCATAGGTAAGATGGTGAATCAGCGCGATTTCTTTGCACGCATGGATGGCACGTTGAATTACCAGCGCAGTGGTTTTGCTGCTATTCAAATTCAGGATTTTGTTTTGTAAGTCGATCAGTGCGAATTTATAACCAAATGCGAACTCCTGCCATAATTGTTCGGCAGCACTCGCAAAAGCTTGCTCGTTTTTTGAAATAGGTAAGTTCGCATGGCTGAAATGCGGGATTAAATCTTGATAGATTTGAATCGCTGCCGGGCGATAAAGCTCAAGCGCGTTTAAGCGATTGGTAAATGCGACCTTTTGGCTGTTAATAATCTGCAATTCTTCGATTAAATCAGTCGCTGCGCGAATTGGGTCGCCAAAAGGAAGGTTTTGTATGAATTCGTTGATTTTGTGAGCGCGAGTTTCAGCCAACAAAATTGGATTATTATCTAGACTTGGTAGCTTAAGACTAATCGGCATATAAACTCCACACAATGCTTTATATTAAAAGCTAATGATCAATTTGTCACCTTAATTTAATTGAAAATTTATTGCTTGTATAAAACAGCCGTTGAATGAAAAAATGTTTAAATTAGGCGAGTCAATAGAAGAAGGATTTTTAGCTTTTATGTAATGAGCAGAAGTTAATAATGAATTTTATAGATAGTTATATAGGTTAGGATTGGGAGGTACAATGTTAGGCAAAAAAGCGTTCTTGTTTGTATTAATGATTGCTTTCTTTGGCATGAGTTTAAGTGTTTATAGCGTAGAACGTTCGCAGGGTAAGGGCTTTGTCTTAAGCGATACTAACGGAAAAAAACATGCTTTATCTCAATATAAAGGCAAATGGGTGATTGTGAACTATTGGGCGACATGGTGTCCGCCATGTTTGGAAGAAGTGCCTGATTTGGTTGCGCTGTACGATAGCCGTAAAAATAATGATGTGATGTTGCTGGGCGTTTCGTTTGATTACCAGGATGCAAAAGAAGTTGCCGATTATGTGGATGATATGCTGATATCTTATCCAATTGTGCTGGGTGACGATGATGTTATCAGGCAAATTGGCAGTGCAGAGGTGATGCCAACAACTTTTATTTACAACCCACGCGGTGTTTTGGTTAGAACTAAGCGCGGGTTGGTCACGAAAGCTTATCTTGAAGATTTTATTGCAAATGAGACTTTAAAAAAGCATTAACGAAAATGCGGGCAACATTTTAAAAAAGTATTTATTTAAACTGGTGCTGTAATGCTATTTCCATCCGCATCTAAAATATTGAGCTGATTTTCATCGGCAAACTGCATCAACTGTGCGAAACCTTCTGGGCTGCTATCTTTTAAGCGCATATCCACTGCCAGACAGCGTACACCATTCATTACTTTTGGTTTTAAATAGGGCGAGTACACCAGTTTTTTATTCGGTCCAAAGCTGGCGTAGGTGCTACAAGTTCTATCTACCCAATCGCTGGGCCGGAATGGTTTGCCGGCACGCGTCAGGCCTTCAATAATAATTTCTACTGCTTTTTTAGTCATTTTTCAGCTGCTTTAAATTTTTAGTTAATTAATATATTCAAATACTTTGACGACTTTACTGACGCCGTCAGTGTTACGTGCAATTTCTACGGCCGCATCTGCTTCAGCCTGATTGACTAGCCCTAATAAGTAAACCACGCCATTTTCGGTAACTACTTTAACGTAGTTGGCGGGAAATTTATTTTCAGTGATAAATTTTGTCTTAATTTTAGAGGTGATAAAAGTATCATTGCTGCGCGACCCAATCGTGCTTTTAGGCGCTATAACAATTTCATTGGTCACTGTGCGAATATTTTCAATTTCTTTTAATAGAGACTCTGCCTTAGCCAAGCGTTCTGCATCCGGCACTTCACCTGTTAGCAACACGTTACGGTTGTAGCTCGTCACGTTAACATGTGATTGTTCACCTAAATTGCTTTCCATTTTTTTTACTGCTTTAAGCTCGATACCTTCATCTTCAACAAAAAATCCTGAAGTGCGTCTATCCGATGCAACTGCGCCGCCAGCGGCAGCGCCACCAATAGCGATAGGCACGCAGGCTGCCAATTGGCTCACAAATGCGGTAGTTAGAAAAAGTTTAGTTGCTATATTCATTGCATACTCCAAATAACGGTTAATTTTTGCGAATCATACGCCCTTTATGCGTCAAAAGCATTACGCACCCATTCGATGTGTGCTAAGTCAACTTTGGACATTAAAATTGCATCGAAACGGCATTGTCTTTCGCCGTGTGTTTGTAAATAATGTTGTGCGGTTAAGATTAATTTCTGCTTTTTTTGTGCGGTGATGCTAGTGCCAGCATCACCAAACTGCTGGTTACTTCGTAGACGCACCTCAATAAAAACCAGCGTTTTGGCGTCCATCATAATCAAGTCAATCTCGCCAAAACGGCAGTGATAATTTTGCATTACCATTTTAAGTCCATGATTCATTAAAAAAGTTGCAGCTAATTTTTCTGCTTCAAGCCCCGCATTGTTTTGATTCATTTTCATAAATTTAGATGGAGCAGTTTATTTTTGGGTGCGATATATTTATTAAGTGCACTATATTTTTAATATTTTAAGCATAGCTTTGGCTTAAAATTACAGAATGAATGATTTAAAAGCAACCGGTACATTATATGTGGTGGCAACGCCAATCGGCAATTTGGGTGACATTACCCTGCGTGCGCTAGAAACGCTAAAAGTGGTAGATGCGATTGCGGCGGAGGATACGCGTCATACGTCGGGCTTGCTGTCACATTTTGGCATCTCAAAAAAACTCATTGCCGTGCATGAACATAATGAGCATCAATCGGCTGAAAAATTATTAACGCAACTAAAAGCGGGCGCAAACATTGCCTTGGTGACGGATGCTGGTACACCCGGTATTAGCGATCCGGGTGCGGTAGTTGTTGATTTTGTGCGAAAAGCGGGTATTAAAGTTGTACCTATTCCTGGCGTGAGCGCGGTGATTGCTGCATTGTCCGTTTCAGGTATTACTCAAAATGGTTTTTTATTTTACGGCTTCTTGCCTGCCAGCGGCGCAGCAAGGCGCAAATCTTTAGAAGTTCTGAAAACACAAACAGTAACCTTGGTGTTTTATGAGGCGCCACACAGAATTGTGGAAAGTATCGCGGATATGGCGACTGTATTAGGTGCAGAACGCCGTGTTACTTTTGCGCGTGAACTGACTAAAACTTTTGAGACAATTTATAGCTGTGATTTGGTGGATGCGGTAACCTGGCTGCAAGCTGATACGAACCAGCAGCGTGGCGAGTTCGTGCTTTTAGTTGAAGCGGCTGCGGTAAGGGAGGCTGAAGAGTTCTCAGAAGAAGTTGTGCGCATATTAAAATTATTATTGGTGGATTTACCACTCAAACAAGCAGTAAAACTGACCGCCGAAATCACCAACGAAAAGAAAAATTATTTGTACGAATTCGCCCTTACTCTAAAAAATGCTCAATAAAAGAATCGCCATAAAATGACTCATCCACACACATTAACCCAAACAAGTTTAACAATCACGCGCCCAGACGATTGGCATTTGCATTTGAGAGATGGTGCAGCCCTAAAAGCAGTGCTGCCCGACACCGCGAAACAATTCGCTCGCGCCATTGTGATGCCTAATCTGCGGCCACCAGTGACAACAACTGAATTGGCAATCATCTATAGGCAACGTATTTTAGATGCGTTGCCAAAGGGTGCGTGCTTTGAGCCATTGATGACTTTGTATCTGACGGATAATACTTCGGCTGAAGAGATTGCCTTGGCTAAAGCCAGTGGGGTTGTGCATGGTGTGAAGCTTTACCCAGCGGGCGCGACTACTAATTCAGATTCAGGTGTCACAAATCTAGGTCATTGCGTAAAAGCGCTTGAGGCGATGGAAAAGCTGGGCGTACCTTTGTTGGCGCATGCTGAAGTGACTGATGGCGATGTTGATGTGTTTGATCGCGAACGTGTGTTCATTGAGCGCAACATGATTCCCTTGCTCAAAAAATTTCCAGCATTAAAAATTGTGTTTGAGCACATCACCACTAAAGATGCGGCAGACTTTGTGATGGAAGCTCCGAATAATGTTGCTGCAACCGTCACCGCGCACCATTTGTTGATGAATCGCAATGACATGTTTAAAGGCGGTATCCAGCCGCACCACTATTGCTTACCAATCTTAAAGCGTGAAGAGCATCGTGTGGCTTTAGTGAAAGCAGCAACTTCTGGTAATGCCAAGTTTTTCTTAGGAACAGATAGCGCGCCGCACGCAAAACTTACTAAAGAAGCCGCCTGTGGTTGTGCTGGCATGTATACGGCACATACAGCAATTGAGTTGTATGCGGAAGTGTTTGAGAATGCAAATGCGTTAGATAAATTAGAAGGTTTTGCCAGCTTTTATGGTGCTGATTTCTACGGTTTGCCACGTAATTCTGAGCAAGTCACGCTGGTGAAAGAAAGCTGGAAAGTGCCTGAGAACTTGCCTTATGTTGATGGAGATGTTCTGGTGCCTTTGAGAGCTGGGCAAATCTTGCAATGGAAATTACAGAAATAATAACTGTCTCAGCATGTTAAAATAACGATGAAGCTGGCCAGACAGTCGCCGCTCACGAAAGTGAGGGGAGGAAAGTCCGGGCTGCATAGGGCGAGATGACGGCTAACGGCCGTACGTTGAAATTTTTGTGGTGAAAGCCACAGAATATAAGGCGAGGAATAGGGCCACAGAGACGAGCGTATTTAGTTACGGTGAAACGCGGCAACCTCCATCTGCAGCAATATCAAATAGGCTGGCATTTTTACGCAAGTAAATAGGGCGTGGCTCGCGCTGCCAGCGGGTAGATAGCTTGAGCGTACAAGTAATTGTGCGCCTAGATGAATGACTGTCAACTTTAGCGATAAAGTCTACAAAACCCGGCTTATCGGCCAGCTTCACTTTCGTTTTTATTATCCTCTTGATTGTATTCAAATACATAATTCCCAACGCTTATATTTTACATTCACTTGATTTGGTATCTTATTGATTATTAAGGTTATTGTTTTTATGATAAAAATGCGCTAAGTCTTTGTCTTATAAAGAAAAAATAGTGAAAAAGTACTTGCTAAGTACTTTTTTTTTATCTATAGTGCAATTTAG
>Ga0160177_110202_pt1 | contig 22782 bp, 17 predicted proteins | sample met4stb_FD_108563 | JGI IMG/M metagenome (GOLD analysis project Ga0160177, IMG submission 108563) | Synthetic bacterial communities of pure cultures from sediment of Lake Washington, USA, under low oxygen conditions - MT... | ecosystem: Engineered > Modeled > Simulated communities (microbial... >...
GTATCGAAATCCGGCTCACCGGCGCCAAGGCCGATAATGTCTTTGCCCGCCGCACGCATTTGCGCGGCTCTGGCGGTAATCGCCAAAGTAGGTGATGGTTTAACTGCCTGGACTCTGTTAGAAAGTTTGATGCTCATGTTTCCCCGTGTAAAATCAATGTCAAAGGTGAAGCGAATTATACCCTATGTATAATGGCTTACTAACAATCCGGCGTTAAAAGTTTATTATTCACCACGAAGGACACGAAGAAATAAAACTTCGTGTCCTTCGTGTCTTCGTGGTGATAATCCTTTAAGTTTTTTAACCAATTTTTGTGAATTACCTCGGTTTCACGCCCCGCTGTGGTAATGCAGCTAGTGACGCTCCGGCATGGGAACAATTAAAGTAGTTATGTTCATTGAGAAATCCAAGTGAAAAAGAAGTTCAAACTCCACAGCCGATTCCAGCCTGCCGGTGACCAGCCTACCGCGATACAAGCCTTGGTCGAAGGCTTGAGCGACGGCGAAGTGCACCAGACCTTGCTGGGCGTGACCGGTTCCGGCAAAACCTTCACCATCGCCAATGTGATTAATCAGGTGCAGCGCCCGGCCATGATTATGGCACCCAATAAAACCCTGGCCGCGCAACTCTACGGCGAGATGAAGGAGTTTTTCCCGGAAAACAGCGTCGAGTATTTCGTCTCGTATTACGACTATTACCAGCCGGAAGCCTATGTCCCTGCCTCCGACACCTTCATCGACAAGGATGCGGCGATCAATGAGCATATCGAACAGATGCGCTTATCGGCGACCAAGGCCTTAATCGAACGGGACGATACCATCGTCGTCGCCACGGTTTCGGCGATTTACGGCTTGGGCGAGCCGGAATCGTATTTCAAGATGGTGTTGCATCTGGTCAAGGGCGACATGATTAACCAGCGCGACATCCTGCGGCGGCTGGCGGAAATGCAATATACCCGCAATGATCTCGACCTGCGCCGTGCGACTTACCGGGTGCGCGGCGAAGTGATCGATGTGTTCCCCGCCGAGTCGGACAGCGAAGCGTTACGGATAGAGTTGTTCGATGACGAAGTGGAACGCTTGTCCTTATTCGACCCGCTGACCGGCGAAATCATCCGGCGACTGGCGCGTTACACGATTTACCCGAAAAGTCATTATGTCACGCCGCGAGAACAGTTGTTGGAGGCGGTCGAAGCCATTAAGGTGGAACTCAAGGAGCGCCTGGAACAATTACGCTCGCTGGATAAACTGGTCGAAGCGCAGCGACTGGAGCAACGGACGCTGTTCGATATTGAGATGATTCTGGAAGTCGGCTATTGCTCCGGCATTGAAAACTATTCCCGCTACCTGTCGGGCCGAAGCGCGGGCGAGTCGCCGCCTACGATGTTCGATTACCTGCGCGACAATGCGCTGGTGATTATCGATGAAAGCCACGTCGCCGTGCCGCAGATCGGCGCGATGTACAAAGGCGACCGGTCGCGCAAGGAAACGCTGGTCGAATACGGCTTCCGGCTGCCTTCCGCGCTGGATAACCGCCCGTTGATGTTTAATGAATTCGAGTTGAAAGCGCCGCAACGGATTTATGTATCGGCAACGCCGGGACCCTACGAACGGGAGCATTCAGGCGTTTTTGCCGAGCAGGTGGTCAGGCCGACCGGCTTGCTTGATCCGGTCGTGGAAGTGCGCCCGGCAACCACCCAAGTCGATGATTTGTTATCGGAAATCAACAAGCGCGTTGTCGTAAAAGAGCGGGTGCTGGTAACCACGTTGACCAAACGGATGTCGGAAGATTTGACCGAATACCTGATGGAACACGGGGTACGGGTGCGTTATCTGCATTCCGACATCGATACCGTGGAACGGGTCGAGATCATCCGCGATTTACGGCTGGGGCAGTTCGACGTGCTGGTGGGCATCAACCTGTTGCGCGAAGGGCTGGACATACCGGAAGTGTCGTTGGTTGCGATACTGGATGCCGACAAGGAAGGCTTCCTGCGTTCGGTCGTATCGCTGGTGCAAACCATCGGCCGCGCAGCGAGAAACGTCAACGGCAAGGCTATTTTGTATGGCGATAAAATCACCAAATCGATGCAGCAAGCGATCGATGAAACCGAGCGCCGCCGCGAAAAACAGCACCAGTTCAATATCGAGCACCATATAGAACCGAAGACCATTTTCAAGTCGGTCACCGATATTATGCAAGTATCGATACCCGGCGCAGGCATGACCAGCGCCAATAAGCTGCTAAGCAAAGTGGCGGAATTCCCCGCCGACTACAAGGCGACCATGACACCCAAGCAGGCGGGCAAGAAGCTGAAGCAACTGGAAGACACCATGTATCGGCATGCGAAAAATCTTGAGTTCGAGCAGGCGGCGAAGATCAGAGATGAGATTAAGGTGTTGCAGGAGTTGATGTTGGTGTAGCGGGAAATTCGCCGACAATCAGCCTTGTCTCATGCCTTGAACCCGCATACGCTAGGCTATTGACGCCCTACAGACTGCGTTTTACCGGTTTTTTATTTGAGGCAATTCGCAATGCGGTAAACTATGGTAATTTAATTCGTCTCATCTCTTTGGTAATTTCGGAATATTTATGACTACTTGGTTAGAAACCTGTCAAAAACAATTGGCCAGACTCGAAAAAACATCGGTATTGGCAGATAAACTGATTACTTTGAGCAATAAGACCGGCGTGGATATTCCCCCTGATCTGCTAAGGCGACTCAATATTGAGCGGCCGCGATTAAACAGGCAATTGGAGCGCCTGCATACCAACCGTTTCGAGGTGGCCGTGATTGGCTTAGAAAAGGCAGGTAAAAGCGCGTTACTGAATGCCTGGCTAGGGCAGGAAATTTTGCCGTCTGCGCGTGAGCGCTGTACCTTCACCAGTACAGAAATATGGTCTGCCCAAACCGAAGAAGACCAACTGCTGTTTATACAATATTACAGCAAAGAAGAAATCGGCAAACTTCAAATGCAGCGGCGCGATGCGCTGTTAGGCATTTTAAGCGAACGCGAGCGCAAAGAAATACAAGAAGACTTTGATGATACGGAAAAACATCTTAGCGAGATTTCGGTGTTTTCAAAACAGAAGAGCGGCTTTAGCCAACACTTTGTCGATATTGGCGAAATCAGCGAGCAATTGCAGTCGGCCGTGTTTAAAAACCGGGCCCAATCCCTGGCTATTAAGCGCATTCAGTTGAAAACCGTGCGTTTGCGCAGCGACCGGGACATTATTTTCCATGATGTGCCGGGCTTTAACTCAGGCATTTTAATGCATGCCGAGCAAGCGACCGAGCGGCTAAAAAACTGTGATGCCATTATTTACGCCAAGGAGATGAAGCAGCCGTCCATCACCGGCCCTGAAAAAGAAATGCTGGTCATTGCCGATTCCGAAGACCCCAGTGTAAAAGTGTCTGACAAGGTGTTTGTGGTGCTGACCCAAGCCGACGCCATGGATGACCAGATCGATTTCAAGGAGACTTATACCAAGCACCGCAGCTATTGGCCATCAGTGCCTGAGCGCCGGTTGATCCCGGTTTGCGCACGCGCCCATTTGGTCGAGTTCGGTATCCCTTCCGAAGACACCCTAAGACGCACTAAAAACGCTGACGATAAAGCTAAAATGAAAAAGCTTGGCATTAACGACGGCATGATTGCTTTAAAAGAATCAATCAATTACTACATCGACCACGAGCGTTCGGGCGTCTTGGAAAGACGTTGCGATGCGTTGGTTAGCGGTATTCGACAAATTGCCAACGAAGTGTTGTTTAAGCTTGAACCGATTTACGGTGTATTTGATGAAACCGAAATCCAAGAGGACGATTTGCTCGGCAAAGATTTTAATCAGTGGTGGGGCCGCGAATGGCAACGCATCAAAAAAGACTTCGACACCTGGTATGCCGAGGTTATTCAGGGCCGCAAAGAAGCCGATGCGTTGGGTTCGGAACATTTTGAACTGGCCGCTCTGCATGTCGCTTACGATGAAAAAATCGAATTTTTGCTCACCAATCTGACGACAGCCCAGCCGGATGAATTAAAACGTATTTACACGGCAGGCGGTACAATCTCCATGCCTGACCCGCGCGAGGGCAATTACAAAATTCGCGAGGAATTATTTCGGGAAATCCAGAAAAAATTTGAGACGGAGCTGACCGATCAGTTGGCGCAAGCGCTACAGGCGCTTATCGACCAAATTGCGTTTAAAACTCAAAGCCTGCTGTGGGAAACCGAAGAAGTACGCAAAACCCTGCTGCATTCCGATGTTGATGAAAACCTTGAGCAAGCGCGTATCCGTCATGGTTTTCAAGTGCTGTTTTTACGCTTTAGCCGAGTTGCCGTTGAAGCATTTATCGCCAAACCCTTGCACGCAAGGGAACGTTTGTTAAATGAGCGGGCTGCCGAAATCAAAACCCTGGAAGCATTTTATCAGGGCGACGATAAAGCTAAGCACGAAGGCGGCCTGACGCATTACTTACGTTACGGATTGTGGACAAAATTAACCCAAAGCGGCGGAACCGGCAGCCGTGCCAAAATGGCGGAAAAGCCGCCTGCCAAAAATCAAGTGATACAAGATATTGTTAATGCGGTTGCTGCTGAAGCGATGCCCCCCACAAAAAAAGCTGCCGAAGAACCGGGAAATATGTCAGTCAATGAGCCGGACAATTTTGAAGCGGTTGTTGCTGAAATTAATGGCGATGTGACTGCTTTGCTGGATTACCTGAAAAACAGCGTATTTTATGCGGCCGGCTTTATCACCTATTGTAATCAAGAACTGGAGCGCATTCGTAATCGCTTTAAAGAAATGGAAGATAATGACCGGCAATGGATAGGTATTATCCGTACCGCCGTAAAGTATGAAAAAAACCCCAATATTCCTTACAACATTGCCCACACGAGGCGGGACTTCCGTATGCGTCGGGAAATTGCCGTAGAGCTTAAGGAAGTTAGGGAATCCTGTACCAATGTGTTTTGACGTTTTAAGGTGATTTGCGTTTATTTTCTCAAGCGGAGCGGGGTTTGCAACCTCGCTCCTAGCGTTTCCGCAATGCTCTGACACTTAATCAACCTCCTACGTTTCGGACGGGGCAACATGCCCCGTCCGGCTTCGACGCATCAAAGTATTACGTCTTAACCCTTCAAAAACCGTAACGTTTCATGCTCAACATCGACTTTGATGGTGTCCCCGGCGACAAAATCACCTGCCAGTATCTTCTGAGCCAGCGGATTTTCAAGCTGCTGCTGAATCGCCCGTTTCATCGGCCTTGCACCGTAAACAGGATCAAAGCCCGCCTCGCCTAACAAATCCAGCGCTTCTTCTGAAATTTCAAAACCGATTTCGCGATCCTGTAAACGTTTACGCAAGTAATCGATTTGAATGCCGGAAATAGCGCGAATCTGTCCTCGGCCCAAGGAATGAAACACCACCGCCTCATCGATCCGGTTGATAAATTCAGGCCGGAACTTGGTGCTGACGATGTCCATGACCGCGTTTTTCATCACCGAATACAGCGCCTCGCCGGACAGCGATTGAATCACATCCGAACCGAGGTTAGAGGTCATCACGATGATGGTATTCCTGAAATCGACCGTTCTGCCCTGCCCGTCGGTCAAGCGGCCGTCATCCAGCACCTGCAACAGGATGTTGAACACATCGGGATGGGCTTTTTCAATTTCGTCCAGCAAGATGACCGAATACGGTTTACGCCGGACCAGCTCGGTCAGATAGCCGCCTTCTTCATAACCGACATAACCCGGAGGCGCACCGATCAAACGCGCCACCGAATGCTTTTCCATAAACTCCGACATGTCGATGCGCACCATCGCATCGGGCGTGTCGAACATGAACTCGGCCAGCGCCTTGCACAGCTCGGTTTTACCGACGCCGGTCGGTCCCAAAAACAGGAACGAGCCATTCGGACGGTTCGGATCGGATAACCCCGCCCTGGAACGGCGGATCGCATTGCTGACCGCTTTCAGCGCTTCTTCCTGGCCGATCACCCGCTTGCTGAGCTGTTCTTCCATGTGCAGCAGTTTGTCGCGCTCGCCTTCCATCATTTTCGACACCGGAATGCCGGTCCATTTCGACACCACCTCGGCGATTTCTTCTTCGGTAACCTTGTTGCGCAACAAGGTCATTTTCTGCGCTTCGGCCGGTGCGGCTGAATGCAACTGTTTTTCCAGCGCCGGAATAATGCCGTATTGCAACTCGGACATCTTCGCCAGATCACCGGCGCGGCTGGCCGCTTCCAGCTCGGTTTTGGCCTGTTCCAGCTTTTCCTTGATCGATGCCGAACCTTGCAACGAAGCTTTTTCGGCCTTCCAGATTTCTTCCAGATCGGAATATTCTTTTTCCAGATCGGCGATTTCCTCTTCCAAAATTTCCAGGCGTTTTTTCGATGCCGGATCGGATTCTTTTTTCAGCGCCACCTGCTCGATTTTTAACTGAATCAAACGCCGGTACAGCTTGTCCATTTCCTCCGGCTTGGAGTCGATTTCCATGCGGATGCGGCTGGCCGCCTCGTCGATCAGGTCGATAGCCTTGTCCGGCAACTGCCGGTCGGCGATGTAACGGTAGGACAGGTTTGCCGCCGCAATAATGGCCGGGTCGGTAATATCGACGCCGTGATGCACTTCGTATTTTTCCTTCAAGCCGCGCAGGATGGCGATAGTGTCTTCAACCGACGGTTCATCAACCAGCACCTTTTGGAAACGGCGCTCCAGTGCCGCGTCTTTTTCGACATATTTGCGGTATTCATCCAGCGTCGTTGCGCCCACGCAATGCAATTCACCGCGCGCCAGCGCCGGTTTCAGCATGTTGCCCGCATCCATTGCGCCTTCGGCCTTGCCCGCGCCGACCATGGTGTGCAGCTCGTCGATAAACAAGATCACCTGACCTTCCTGCTTTGCCAGATCGTTTAACACCGCTTTCAGGCGTTCTTCAAATTCGCCGCGAAACTTGGCGCCGGCAATCAATGCCGCCATATCCAAAGCCAATACCCTCTTGCCCTTGATGCCTTCCGGCACTTCGCCATTGACGATACGCTGCGCCAGACCTTCGACAATCGCCGTCTTGCCCACGCCCGGCTCACCGATCAGCACCGGATTATTTTTGGTGCGGCGCTGTAAAACCTGAATGGTGCGGCGGATTTCATCATCCCGTCCAATGACAGGATCAAGCTTGCCCTGTTCCGCGCGTTCGGTCAGGTCAATGGTGTATTTTTTCAAGGCCTGACGCTGCTCTTCGGCATTGGGATCATCGACCGGCTGGCCGCCGCGCATCGCATCGATGGCTTTTTCCACCGCCTGCTTGGTGACTCCGGCTTTTTTGAGCAAGTCCTGAAGCAAGCCTTTTTCATCAAAAGCCGCCAATAAAAACAGCTCGCTGGAGATGAATTTGTCATTGCGCTTTTGGGCCAGTTTGTCGGTTAAATTCAGCAGTCGTGATAACTCATTGGAAATCTGCACGTCGCCGCCGGAGCCGCTGACTGTTGCCAGACGATCCAGCTCCCTAACCAGCTCGGTGCGCAGCAACTGCGTGTTGATACCCATCTGGGCCAGCAACGGCCTGATGCTGCCGCCCTGCTGATCGAGCAAGGCCATCATCAGATGAATCGGTTCGATGAATTGATGGTCTTTGCCCAAGGCCATACTTTGTGCATCCGCCAATGCCGTTTGAAACATGCTGGTTAATTTATCCATACGCATAATATTTGCCTCATCTGGGAGTTTTTAAGTTACTGCTAACATGGGGGGTAGTCCGCTTGTTTTCAAGCGGACTGTTTAGGCGGGGTAAATAGCGAATCGTGAGGATGTCTACAGTTCGATCGGGTAAGGCATGCGGCGCACTGCCGTCATAACGTGTCGGGCATGACTCGGTTAATTGCAGATCCGCTTAACCGGAAAATAACAACTGAAACAGCTGCCCTTGCCCAATTCACTGACTATATTTAACTTGGCGTCATGCCGCATCAGCACATGTTTGACGATAGCCAAGCCCAGCCCGGTGCCGCCTACCTTCTTGATACGCTTGACTTCAGACCGGTAAAACCGTTCAGTCACGCGGGGAATATCGGTCGCCGCAATGCCTTCGCCCTGATCTTCAACATCCAGCACGATGCTATCGTTGGATCGATACCAGCGCACTTTTACCGCCGAATCTTCCGGCGAATATTTAAGTGCATTGCCCAGCAAATTGGTGAAGGCGCTACGCAATTCATGCTCTTCGCCAGCGATATGTTTATCCGTTTCCAGCGTTAATTCGATCCGGGAAGAAACATTGCCGTGCAACCTCTCCGCTTCCTTGCAGATCTGGATTAGTAAAGCGGGGATATTAACGCACTCGGTTTTCTTCTGCCGGGTTTCCAGTCGTGTCAGCAACAGCAAATCATCGACCAGATGCTGCATACGATCGGTCTGTCCCTGCATTTGCTGAAACGAGGTGGTCAACAAGGGCGACTCTCCGTCATCCATGTCCTGCAAGGTTTCCAGATAACCTTTTAGTACGGTCAAAGGCGTCCTGAGTTCATGCGACACATTGGCCACAAAATCCTTGCGCATCCTTTCCATCTTTTTCAGCTCCGTAACGTCCTGAGCCAATAACAGGCGCAAGCCTGCGCCATAAGTGATAATCCGCACCGCCAGCGTTATGCGATGGTTTACCGGGGAAGGCAATATGACCGGTTCGTTATAATTTCCGGATTTGAGGTAGCGGATAAATTCAGGGAATCGAATAAGATTGGGAATGCGCTGGCCTTTATCCGATTGCTGCAAGCCGAAAACTTCCCTGGCCGCTTTATTCGCCCACTCAATCTCGTCATTGGCGCCTAAAACGACGGCTGCATCCGGCAACGCTTCGGTGGACTGGCGAAATTGGTCAACCATTTTGCCCAGTTTCTTTTTACGTTTTTTTTCGTTCTTTTTGATGCGGTACACGTGGTAATAAATTTCTTCCCAGATGCCGCTGGTCTTGGGGTATTTGGCGCGACCCCCGGTTCGTATCCATTTCTCAAAGCGGCTAATCTGGAACAGCTGGCGCATTAAAATGCCCAGCGTCAGCAATAGCGCCAAGGGCATAAAAAGCCCGGTCATTCCACCGATTATCGACACTGCTAAAAACAGCAGTAATGCGGTAATGAGTTCTTTTTGCCAAACATCCATATTGATTACGACGACAGGGATGCGGAAGGGGTTGACGAATCCGTTACTGAAAACCGGTAGCCGAAACCGCGCACGGTTTGAACCAAATCCTCCCGGCCATGTTCGCCCAGAATTTTTCGTAACCTTCGTATATGCACGTCAACGGTACGTTCTTCGATGTATACGCTACGCCCCCAGACCTGATCCAGTAATTGGGTGCGATTGAATACTTTGTCGGGATGGGTCATAAAAAACTGCATTAAACGGAACTCGGTCGGACTCACCTCCAGTTGCTTATCGCCGATGCTGAGCCGGTGCTGTTCGGTATCCAGTACCAGGTCGCCCAAGGTGATTTGCGCCAGGTCGTTTATTTTTCCGCTTCTGCGTAAAACGGCACGGATACGCGCCACTAGCTCTTTGGGGGAAAAGGGCTTGGTCATGTAATCGTCCGCGCCGATTTCAAGACCTCTCACCTTATCCTCTTCCTCGCCTCGCGCCGTCAGCAAAATAATAGGCAGTTCCCGGTACATGGGATCTTTCTTTAAGCGCCTTGCCCATTCGACACCGCTGACGCCCGGCAACATCCAGTCCAGCAGAATCAAGTCCGGCAAGGCCTCATCCAGGGCTTTTTGCGCGTCTTCGGCATCCGCAGCCGCAATCGACCTAAAGCCGGCCTGCTCAAGCACCATCATCAACATCTCCCTGATGGCATCTTCATCTTCAACAACGAGAATATTTAAATTAGGCATAATTAAATTGGAATAAGAATAAACGGAACATTTTAACAAACTACATATTACCCTTTTATGACAATCAGGATTTGCTTATTGTCATGGTGAAGTTAAGGCCCGCCCTGCACAAGAGCGGTTCAAAAAAATTCCAAAACTTACTCATTACGAGTATCATTTCATGAGCATCGCCTACGTAATAATACCTATTTTGCAGATTAACGTAGCGTAACTCGATGACCGCTGCCGCAGAGCTTCGACCTTAATATAATGATTGAAATTTTACGCCGATATAGTCTCATAACGCTGCTGGTGATCTTTAACTTCACTGTTTCTGCCGCCGCCTCCCCCTTGGAATCCGTAACGGACAAAGCCAAGACCGCCCAAATATCGAAAGAGGGTTCCGAACAACACCAAGAAACCGTCATCATGAAATGGTGGAAATTATTACTGGATTTACCGTTGCTTGCGGGTTGGAACAAGCAGTCCGACGATATTTACGAACCCAGTTTCAGCACGCAAAGCAAATCCAAGGCACCCAAATATATAATAGGTATCCATCCATTGCATAATCCTAAACGGCTATTTGAAGTTTACGGTCCCATCGTCGATTTTCTTAACGCGAACATGCCTGAAGCGGATTTTACCCTGGAAGCGTCGCGCAATTATGAAGAATTCGACCGGAAACTCTACGGCGGACATTTCGATTTTGCCATGCCCAATCCTTATCAAACCGTTAACTCGCTTAAGCATGGCTACCGCGTATTTGGCAAGATGGCCGATGACGATGATTTTCGCGGCATTATTCTGGTGCGTCGCGACAGCGGCATTAACACCGTCGCCGACCTCAAGGGCAAAGCCGTATCCTACCCTGCGCCGACTGCGCTGGCTGCAACCATGATGCCTCAGTATTATCTGCATACCCACGGCATTGATATTAACCGCGACATCGAAAACCGTTATGTCGGTTCGCAGGAATCTTCCATCATCAACGTCTTGCGCGGACATGTCGCGGCTGGAGCAACTTGGCCGGTGCCATGGAAAACATTCAGCAAAGAGAACCCCCGGTTAGCCGATCAGCTCGAAGTCAAATGGCAAACCGAGCCGTTACAAAACAACGGCTGGGTAGTGCGCAAAGACCTGCCGACTGCGGTGATAGACAAATTTGCCGCGCTGCTGTTTGGTCTTGCCAAACATGAGCAAGGCCGAGCTATGTTGGCGCGTATTCCGGTTACCCGTTTTGAACCGGCTAATGACGACAGTTATGAACCGGTGCAGGCATTTATTGCAACCTTTATCAAAACAGTACGGCCTTTAGAATAAATGGACATAAAAACGACCGCCCGTAATCGAGGTAAAATGCAGCGGATTCTTTTTAGCGGCTCCATTCGACATCAATTAGCATGGTCATTTGGCGGTGTTGCGCTGGTCATGATGATAGGACTTGCAGGCCTGTTATTCGAGCTGCAACGTAATTTTCTTTATAGCGCAGCCATGCAGCAGAGTAAATCGCTGACGACATCGCTAGCCAACAGCAGTTCTTCATGGGTATTGGCCAATGATATTGCCGGATTAAAGGAAGTGTTGCAGGGCTTTGTCGACTTACCCGATCTCGAACGGGCCTATATTTTATCGTTGAGCGGTGAAGTGTTGAGCTCCTCGCGTCCTGACGAGGCCGGGCTATTCGTTACTGACGCACAAAATCAAAAATTGTTAAGCGCCCCTCCCCAAACTCAAGTGTTGCTGGCCAATACCCGGCAAATCGATGTTGCCGCACCGGTAATGGCCGGACTGCGCCATGTTGGATGGGCGCGGATAGAAATGACCATGAACGGGGTCAATGCCAACCTTCGTTCCGTTGTGACCATGGGCGTAAACTTTATAGTGTTCGCGGCGCTGACCGTATTGACCGCAGCAATACTGCTGGCGCGAAGGCTTACGAGAAGATTGCATCACCTGATGCGGGTAGCCGCCGAGGTCGAGAAAGGGAGCCTTAACGTGCGAGCACATATCTCGGGCAATGATGAAGTTGGTATACTGGCGCACGGCTTTAATCAAATGCTGGACGCCCTGTGCAATTCCGAACGGCAGCGAGAGCGAATCAACCACCTGTATGCAGCATGGACCCAAAGCGCCGACATTATTGTGCGCGAGTCGGACGAAGTTAAGTTGCTGAATGAGGTCTGCCGGATCATAGCCGATCATGTCGCCTTTAAGCTGGTTTGGGTGGGCATGCTTGAACCGGACGGCTGGGTGCGTACGGTAGCCGCCAGTCATCCCGATTCGCCCCTCCTCCTGAATATCAAAATCTCGGTGGATGAAACATTGCCGGAAGGGCGCGGGCCGATGGGAACGGCAATCCGGGAAAGCGTACCGAAAATTTTCAACAACTTTCTCAATGAACCCAGTACCAAGCCCTGGCAACCCATGGCCGCTGCGGAAAACATTAACGCGTCGGCGGCATTCCCGCTGATGCGTGGCGGCCACTGCATCGGAGCGATTGCCGTCTATTCAGCTGAACAAGACTATTTTACCCCCGACCTGATCGACCTGATGCGCGGACTGACTGAGGATCTTTCCTATGCGCTGGATAATTTCGACAGAGAAAAGCTGCGACTCAAAGCCGAGCATGAACTGCGCATTGCGGCAGCGGCGTTTGAATCCCAGGAAGGCATACTCGTTACCGATACCGATAACAATATCCTGCGCGTCAATAAATCATTTACCCAGTTAACCGGTTACAGTGCTGATGAGGTGATCGGCAAATCCGCAGGCATACTTAAATCCGGTCGGCAGGCCCCTGAATTTTATGCGGTCATGTGGGAAAGCATCAACCGCGATAAATATTGGCAAGGCGAAATCTGGAATAAAAGAAAAAATGGCAACATCTATCCTGAATGGCTGTGCATAACCGCGATTACCAATCCAGAAGGGGCGGTTACCAACTATGTCGGCACCTTCACCGACATTAGTCAGCGCAAAGCCGATGAAGAGCGCATCAAGGACCTGGCTTACTACGATTCCCTGACCAAGCTTCCCAACCGCACTTTACTCTTCGATCGACTCAACCTGGCGCTCAACGCCAGCAACCGTAACAAGACTCACGGCGCGTTGATGTTCCTCGATCTTGACAACTTCAAAACGCTTAACGATACCTTGGGCCATGATCGCGGCGATCAATTGCTGATTGAAGTGGGACGACGCTTGCAAAGCTGTGTACGGGAAGTCGATACCGTGGCCAGACTGGGTGGCGATGAGTTTGTGGTGATGCTGGAGTGCCTTGACGAACAGGAGATTGAGGCGGCCGTTCAGGCCCACACCGTTGCCGAAAAAATCCGCAGCAATCTGGCTGAATTCTACCTGTTGAAGAGTAATATCGACAATAAACTGCAACCTTTTGTCGAACATTATTCCACGGGCAGCATCGGTTTTGTACTGTTTCTGGGCCACGAGACCAGCAGCGAAGAACTGCTTAAACGCGCTGATTTGGCCATGTATCAGGCCAAACAAGCCGGGCGAAATGTGATACGCGCTTTTATTCCTGAAATGCAGGAAGCTTTAAATTTACGGGCCTCTTTGGAGACCGATTTACGCAATGCGTTGGATCGCAACGAATTGAGTTTACATTACCAGGTACAGGTCGATGCATCAGGGCGACCGGTCGGTGCGGAGGCGCTGATTCGGTGGAATCAGGCCGAGCGCGGCATGATTTCGCCAGCCGAATTTATTCCGCTCGCCGAGGAAACCGGCCTGATCCTGTCTATCGGTTATTGGATATTGAAACAAGGCTGCGAAACCTTGGTCGACTGGGCAAAACACCCTGAAACCCGCGAGCTGAAATTGGCGGTAAATATCAGCAGCCGACAGCTTAGTCAGGCTGATTTTGTTGAGCGCGTGTGTGCTATGTTAGCGGAAACCGGCGCCAACCCCGCTTTGCTCAAATTGGAAATTACCGAGTCGGTGATATTGGATAATGTGGATGACACTATCGCTAAAATGCATGCTGTCAGGGATTTGGGCGTCAATTTTTCAATGGATGATTTCGGCACCGGTTATTCCTCGCTGTCTTATCTGCAGAAACTGCCCTTGGAGCAGTTAAAAATAGATCAATCATTCGTCAGGAATATGGCTTTTAACAACCATGATTCCGCTATCATCCGAACCATTCTGGCGCTGGGAAAAAATCTTGATATTAACGTCATTGCCGAAGGGGTAGAAACGACGATTCAACGTGAGCTTCTGACACGTTACGGATGTCAGAAATTCCAGGGATATTTATTCGGCCGACCGGTTCCTGCGGACGCCTTCAAACAGAGCCTATTGGAGGGACAAGCGAAAAAAACCATCAATGCATAACGCCCTGGACGGAGTGCGGTAGGGTACAAAAAGCAGGCGCTTCGGGACGCGATATGCCTATATAGATACGGGGGACCCCAACCTCATAATTTCATTCCATTCAGCGCAAGGAAAAACTTTGCCGTGCCGCTCAAGATCCTGCTTTTTACCTTGTTGCTGGCCGCTCAGCCTTGCCTTTACGCAGGCGGCATCGATTCTCCCCACTTCAAAGGCGGCAAGCTTGACGCCTTCTACGACCGTAAGGATAACGGCGATTTTCAGGTCAACAGTATCTTATGGACTCCGATTTTTAAAGGCGGTCACGGAGTACAGGTATCTGAAACAGGCGGACAGGACATTAACTACTTTGGCGGTTTTGCGCGTCCCTTGCTGACGCGCCCCGAACTCGGCGATTTAATTCTGGGCGCACAGGAAGTTCTGCAGGGCGACAGCAAACAAACCGAGGTACAAGGCGAATACCGCTTACCGTCCGGCTTGGGCTTTGGCGGCGGATTTGTCGATAGGAATCTCAGCAATCAGGACATTAAATTCGCCAAAATTTCTTACCGGAACGAGTGGCAATCCATTAAATATATTGTATCCACGCAATGGCAGAGCTTTCAGGGACAAGACGACCCCGGCGGCTACCTCGCCCTGTACAACAAGCAATTGATGGCGAGTTGGGGCAGCGATGGCGAACAATGGCGCAGCACCGTGGGTTATGTGGCGCCCGACCAAGGTGCAAACAAACTGCGCCCGGCCATCGAAATGTTTTATGTTGATAACACCATTGGCAAAGTTAACGGTTCCAAAGATATGATGGTGACCGGCAGCCTGGGGTTTCGCAAAGGTTTTTTGGGTCATGAAGCCCGGCTGGGCCGCGCCATGGGACCGACCGGCGTGGAGTTTGCCAATCCGCTGGGCTTCCTGAATCCCAATTTCAACCGTCGCCTTACCGCGTGGGAAGTCGGCGATTTTGTCAATTTCCGCTTTATTCACAAAACCCTGCCTAACAGCATCCATGAAGAGACGCTGGAAACCGCCCTTTATCCCGGCCAATTGCTCGGCACTGACAGCCTGGTCAGCGCCCTGTTTGTGGGGGTTGGCATAACCAGCCCGAATCCGGGGCAAAACGGCGTCAGCGGCCTGTTGGGCTATCACAAACGCATCGACAATATTGAATCCAGCTTTAGGGTGCAACACGATTTTGACCGCGATGACACCTCACTGTTTTTCAGCTTGATTCACTGGCTGTGATGAACTTTGGCAAAGCGCTTTCTGGTAAAAAAATGAACATTGCTCAGTCATAAAATTCTATTGAGACAGTTTTTCTAGGTGTTTTAACTTATTGAAGTACAATCAAATAAATCTAAAATGACCTGTGTTGCTTATTCGTCCGCCAATAGCGGACATTCTACTTCTACAGAATTCTGATTTTACATACAATTGACTCCCCATCAACCCAACTCCAAAAGGTAATCCCGATGAAACATTTATATAAATCAACTGCCGCCCTATTACTGTTGTTACCCATAAGCATGATCAGTTCCGCGGCTGAACCGCAAAAAGCCGACGAGCCAATGAAAGAAATGGGCGCGCATCAGGGCATGGAAGGCATGGACATGAAGTGTTGCCAGTCTGAAGAACAAAAAAATGAACATATGCGCTCCATGCAGGAACACATGCTACAGATGCATGACCTGTCAAATCAGATTTTGTCAGAGAAAGATGCCGCAAAAAAAGAAGCGTTAAAAAAACAGCAATTGGAGCTTATGAAGGCACATCATGCTCAAATGATGGAGCATCGCCAACAAAAGATGCAGGAACATAAAAAGTAAACGTATCAGGAAGGAGAAAACTGGGGGCTTCAACCCGAAATCGTCCATCCGCCCACTTGCCCTAAGCTTTCTGCCAGAGGCGAAGACAAAGCGTCACCTCGTTAATACAACCAAAAAATGAAGGATACCAATTATGAGCATGTTACAAGAATTTAAAGAATTCGCCATCAAGGGCAATGCTATTGACATGGCCGTGGGCATCATAATCGGCGCCGCTTTCGGCAAAATTATTTCATCCCTTGTTGCCGACGTATTCATGCCGCCGATTGGCGTATTAATCGGGGGTGTAGATTTTACCAAGCTGGCATTCACCCTAAAAGAAGCCGCTGGAAACGCGCCTGCCGTGACGCTTAATTATGGCAATTTTATTCAAGCCCTGGTTGATTTTACGATTATTGCCTTTGTTATTTTTATGGCGGTGAAGTTCATCAACAGCCTTAAGAAAAAAGAAGCCGCAGCTCCTGCAGCACCGACAGAACCATCCAGAGAAGAACTGCTATTGACTGAAATCAGGGATTTGCTCAAGGAAAGAAAATAATATTTTACTCCAACTCACTTTTCGGGGCGGATGCAATTCGCCCCTACGATCTTAATGATTAGGCATCTTGCTGTAAAATTGCTCACCAGCCACCCATCAATTGCAGCAAAAAACCCCTATATTCAATCAATCGTTTGTAGTCAGATTGGCATGTACCATTCGTGCAGGTATGAATCTGCCATCATACTGCATTCGCCTGTTTCAGCCAGAAATCAAGGTCGGGATTGCTTAATAACCGCCCTGCAAATGAGCACGCTTCAACTAAATTAGTTTCGGCATTTACGCTCAATCCATCGCCCAGTTCAAATTGCTCGGCTTTGATGCTCAACAGAAAGCACGGCGGCGGCGTTTGGTTTTTTATCGATTGATACACGTCTAAAACCGCGGCAGGACTCATCGCGTGAGTTGTGTAGCTTTTATCCCTGTCGGGTTCCAGCACGGTAAAATCAAACGCGTCGACGCAGGCTACGGATGCATCGACAAACAACACCAAGCGCCTGTTTTCGAGATCCAGCGCATGTTCGATTTGCAACTGGAAGTCGGTCAAGACTTCAACCTCGTCCAAACCGCAATGGCTTTCGGCATATTCCAGCAGCAGCGGCCCCAGCGCATCGTCGCCGCGACTGAGATTGCCGTAGCCGAACAGCAAAACCGGTTTAAGCATTATTCCGCTCAATTTGGCCGTCGCTGTGTTTGACCAATTTATCGATCAAATTGCCTTCGGCATCGACCAACTCAAGTTGCAGCGGCATTTTACCGACAGCATGGGTCGCGCAGGACAAACAGGGATCGTAAGCGCGTATCGCCACTTCCAGGTTGTTCAACAACGGTTCGGTCAGTTCGCGGCCGGACAAGTATTCCGCCGCCACTTGCCGCACCGATTCATTCATCGCCATGTTGTTGCTGGTGGTCGAAACGATCAGGTTGGCTTTGGTGACGATGTCGTTTTCATCGACCTGATAGTGATGGAACAAGGTGCCGCGCGGCGCTTCAATCACGCCTACGCCTTCATAACGTTTTTCGCCTTGCGCCACCAAATCATGGCCCATGATGTCCGGGTCGTTGAGCAACTGTTTAATGCTTTCGGCGCAATGCAGGACTTCGATCAGACGCGTCCAGTGGAATGCCAAGGTGCTATGTACCATCGCTTCGCCGCTGTGCGCCTTAAACTCGACGCGGGCGGCTTCCGCCAACGGCGTGTTGATATAGTCGCAGTTATTGACCCGCGCCAAAGGCCCGACCCGATACCAGCCTTGTTCCTGCCCCAGTGACAGCAGGTACGGAAATTTCATGTAGGTCCATGAGCGGACTTCTTCATGGATATAATCGTTATATTTGCAATAATCGATATGATCCATAATCGTTTCGCCGTGCTCGTTCTTGGCGCGGATGCCGCCATGATAAAGCTCCAGCGCGCCGTCCGGTTTGGTCAATCCCAAATAATTGGTGCGTATAGTGGCAAAATCATCGTAATAAGGCAGGTTGGAGCAATGCACTTTTTTTTATCAACGCGACCGAACCTTCCGCCCAAGTTATCATCTGGTCGATGTCTTCGAGCAGGTAGTCGCGTTCGGCTTTAGTCAGCGATTTATTCATGCCCCCGGCAATCGCGCCGGTGCCGTGAATACGTTTGCCCGACACCATGCGGATGACTTCCTGTCCGTATTTGCGCAGTTTTACGCCCTGTACGCCGATTTCGGGATATGCGCTCAATACCGCAACAATCGAACGCTTGCTGATGTCGCTTTCAAAGCCGAACAGCAAATCCGGGCTGGATAAATGAAAGAAATGCAGGGCGTGAGATTGCAGCACTTGCCCGAAATGCAACAGGCGCCTTAATTTGTCCGCTGAGACGGGCAAGTTTTCAGGATCGATGCCGACCAGTTGGTCTATGGCTTTGGCGGCGGCTAAATGATGACTGACCGGGCAGATACCGCACAAACGCTGCACCAAAACCGGCAACTCCCAATACGGCCTGCCTTGAATAAAACGCTCAAAACCTCGAAACTCAACGATATGCAATCTGGCTTGCTGGACCTTGTTATCCGCATCCAGCAATAACGTGACTTTGCCGTGCCCTTCAACGCGCGAGACAGGATCGACGACAACACGTTTTAAACTGTCCCGGTTTTCAGCTGTTTCTAAATGTTCGTACATGATTTTTCTCGTATTTTGTAAGTCGGGTCAGCGATAGCGTAACCCGACAATTGCCGCTTCGATGTGTTGCGTTACGCTACCGCTCCGCAATTGCTCCTGCATTGCCCTACCTCCTGCATCCATACAGTCGTAACCCAACCTACTACATTGCTATCGGAACTCAATCGTAATGAACCAACTCATAAGGCAAGGATGGTTCGCGCCCTTCAATCAAATCGGTCAGGAATTTCCAGAACACGTCCGCTGATGGCGGACAGCCGGGCAGGTAATAATCGATTTTGACGATTTCATGTATCGGGTGTACCTGATTCAACAGCAACGGTAATTCTACATCGCTGGGAATCTGCGGGTTTTCCACGCCAATACCGTCCAAATATGCCTCATTCAGACATTCTTCGAGCGGAATATGATTACGCATTGCAGGCAGTCCGCCGTTAATTGCGCAGGCCCCAACCGCAACCAGGATTTTGCAGTTATTACGAAACTCCCGTAAGACATGCACGTTTTCGGAATTGCATACGCCGCCTTCAATCAGGCCTATATCGCAGTTCGTGCAGTGTTCTATATCGGTAATCGGCGAGCGGTCGAACTCGACAACTTCAACCAGTTGCAGCATCCGCTCGTCTATATCTAAAAACGACATGTGACAACCGAAGCAGCCTGCCAGCGATGTTGTTGCTACTCTAATTTTATTCGCCATGTTTAAGATGCTCCGTAGCCAAACTCACTTGATCGATTTCTTTATGATCATAAATACGCTCGCCAATCGGCACCTGATAACCGGTACGCTTAATCAAAATTGCGCCGGTCGGACAAATGTGCGCCGCGTGATCCGTCGCTGCCATGTCGGTATCTTTCAACAAGCCGCTTTCTGCATTTACGATCAAATGCTTGTGGATGCCTCGCCCACTGATCGCAAACACGTCCTTGCCGTCTTTTTCGTGGCTGGCGCGAATGCACAGCGTGCAAAAAATGCAGCGGTTATGGTCGATCATCACCTCGGGATGAGAGGCATCCACTTCCCGCTCCGGGTAAAACGCCGGAAAGTGGTTGTCGAGCATGTTCAAATGATAGGCGACAGCTTGCAGCTGGCAGTTACCGGTTTTTTCGCAGCCTGGGCACAAATGGTTGCCTTCCACAAACAGCATCTGGGTAATTCTTTTCCGGTCGTCGATCAGCTCCTGAGTTTCATTCAGCACCTCCTGACCGTCCATTGCCGGATAGGTGCAAGCCGAACAGTTGCGTCCGTTTACTTTTTCCGTACACAGCTTGCAGCTGCCGTGCGGGGTAAATTCCGGCTGATGGCACAAGTGCGGAATATAGACTCCGGCCGCCATCGCTGCATCCATGATGGTCTGACCGTCTTCAAAAGGGATGACTTTTCCGTCGATGGTAATTGTCTTACTCATGTTCGCTCTCCGTCTGAGCCAAATGCGCGCCGGCATCATTCCGATTCGCCATTCGCCGCGCCGTTTCCAGCGCGCCGTCCAAATCGAATCCCGGTTCAAAACTGATTTCTTTTAATCGGCTTTGGTACAAATCAGGGTAGCGCTCCAGTGTTGTTAATATCGGATTCGCAGCCGTTTGGCCGAGACCGCAATGACTATAGTTTTTGACCAGCTGGCACAATTCTTCAAGCGCCACCACATCGCCCGCCGAACCGTGACCTTCGACTATCTTGTCGATCTGTTTTTGCAGCAACGAAGTACCTACCCGGCAAGGCGTACAAAATCCACAGCTTTCATGCGCAAAAAAATGCGCGAAGTTATGAACCATGTCGAGAATGTTACGACTGGAGTTGAAGATAATGAATGACCCACCGGTGGCCAAATCTTCGAAAGCCAGCTTGCGGTCGAACTCCTGATTGGAAATAAAGGTTCCCGATGGTCCGCCGACCTGCACACCGAGCACATCGTCCGCCCCGCAATCATTTAAGATGCTTTGGATTGTCGTGCCAAACGGATATTCATAAATGCCGGGACGCGCACAATCGCCGCTGATGCTGAGTATTTTTGTACCTTTCGATTTTTCGGTGCCGATGCTTGCAAACCAGTCGCTGCCATTGACCGCAATGCCGGCCGCCGCCAGAAACGTTTCCACGTTATTGACTACGGTCGGTTTACCCAAATAGCCCTGGGTAACCGGATAAGGCGGGCGATTGCGCGGAATACCGGCTTTGCCTTCCAGCGACTCGATCAACGCCGATTCTTCACCGCAAATATAAGCGCCTGCGCCCAAGCAAATTTCAATATCGAAATCCAATCCTGCGCCCAGAATATTGATGCCTAGTAAACTGTTCTGACGACGCTGATCCAAAATACTTCGCAGCTTGTCGTAAAGGTGCAAATACTCGCCGCGCAAATACAAAAATCCCTGTTTGGCTCCGATAATCGCGGCACACACCGTCATGCCTTCAAAAACCTGATCCGCATAGGAGCTTAGCAACACCCTGTCCTTAAACGTGCCGGGTTCGCCTTCATCGGCATTGCATACCACGTAGCGCTCAGTCTGCTGCTCTTCCGAACAGAATTGCCACTTGATCGCCGTTTTAAATCCGGCGCCGCCCCGGCCCCTCAACCCCGAGTAGTCAATTTCTTTCAGCGTTTCCCTGATGCCTCGTTTAAAAGCCGATCTAAGCGCTGCACCTTGTTCAACCTGTTGATTCAGCAGTAAGCCGGATTTATAAATATTGTCATCTACCTGAAATAACTCCTCAGGCCATTCGCCCAAGGGTTTTTGTTGATTAATCAGCTCTGCGATTTTATCAATTCCGGACTGGTCCAAGCGGGTCAATGCAAGGCCGTTAACCAAACCGGCCGGACCCTGATCGCACATGCCGGTACATGAGGTATTATCCAGACTGACCACGCCATCTTCCCGGACCTCGCCAACGGCAACATCCAGCGTCTTTGCCAGATAGTCGAGCAAGCTTTTCTTGCCCAACATATGATCCGTTATTGAATCGCTGATCAATAGCTCATATTGCCCTCTGGGGACCAGATGAAAAAAAACTGTAGAATTCAACGACGCCGATGATTTGCGTCCGGGGAATGTTTAGCAAGCCGGACAGCTGTTCTATCGCTGCCTCCGGTATATAATGATAACGGGATTGGATCCGTCTTAGAATCTGCAACAAATGCGTTGCCTGATAATGGCTGTTTTCTGCGATACCCTGAATAAACTGTCTCACTTTATCTCCCTGGCCTTATCTTTCTGAATGTTTGTGGATATGATACTAGTGGATTATTACATTAAAGCGGCTATTCCCTTACAAAGTCTAACTATATCCCACTATCCTGGATAAACCAATAACTCGGTGAAGACTTTTCTATGCTGATTGACGGACGAATACTCATGGCCAAAAAACCGACTTCTTTTAAAGCGGCATTATCATTCCCAAGCCGCACTATCGCTCACTTTTACAGCCAGATTGAGCAGCAAAAACAGGTACTACAGCGTATTCATGAGGTGTTGCCGGCGACGATAGCCCAGCATGCACTGCACTGTGTTGTTAATGGCAAGAAACTGCTGGTTTACACCGATACGGCTGCCTGGGCGTCGCAACTGCGCTTTTATAACAGCGCGATTCTCGCCGCTATCGCTCCGGTAACCCGGGATTCGGTCTCGATTATGCAGATTAAAGTTAGAGTAGAGACGTTGCAGGCAGCGTCTCCGAGCAGGAAACCGAACATTCCTTCGGCAGAAAAAATAGAGTTCATCCATAACCACAGCCTGACTGTTTCGGATGAGCAATTGAAGTTGGCGCTGCTGAGATTAAGTACAACGCTGGCAAAACTGTCGAAGCATCAAGCCCCGGCCTGATCAATCAGCCAGGCGCTTGGCGCTCGCAGCCGCCTTATGCAGCAGGTCTGGGGGACTCTGCAGAACGCATGAAAGAAATCGGGGCGTTTTCTTCATCGTCAAAGGTAACCATTTCCCAGGCATCTTTATCATTTAATAAAGCGCGGAGTAATTTATTGTTCAAGCCGTGGCCCGATTTATAACCGGTAAACTCGCCAATCAAGCTATGCCCCAGAAGGTATAAGTCA